>CEQM01088963.1_pt1 | contig 23815 bp, 14 predicted proteins | sample 531111 | NCBI WGS metagenome assembly CEQM01 (sample SAMEA2621278, study PRJEB7988) | marine metagenome | biome: marine biome (ENVO:00000447); feature: deep chlorophyll maximum layer (ENVO:xxxxxxxx); material: "saline water (ENVO:00002010), including plankton (ENVO:xxxxxxxx)" | depth 120 m
TCCCCCCCCCCCTCTATCTCATCGTCGGTCTATCGTTAGAAGTGGATGGAAAGGGGTAAGATAAGCTCCGTGCTGTATCTTTTGTTCAGCAGTGTTCTCTTCAATATCCCCCTGATGACACAACTGTGCCGCACCACTGTCGATGGAGGGGGTCTTGGGGGGCTGTTGAGGCGGTTTGAACGCCACCGTGGTTTCCGCTTCCTCCTCGATCAACATTGGTGATACATCACAGTTGGTCTTGGAGGAGGTGGTCGGTTCCTCCAAGTACTCCCGAATGTGCTTGGCACTACGAGAGTTGAAACGTTCAATAGAACGCTCCGATAGAGCATCGACTTGTTTGGCAACTCTACCATCTCGGATTTTGCGGATTTGGCGGTCGCGGTTGTCGCGGAATCTCTCCCCTTTCCACTGTCTGAGGTATAATGGAACAGCCGCCCGTGTGCGCCTGTAATCGAGTTCCCGCAGCGAATCACCAAGCTTGGCGACCGCCTGCGCCACCGTCTGCCTGTGGGGTGTTTCTTTTTCGAAGTTGCGACCCTCCAGCTCCAGAAGCATTGCCACCAAGGCTGGGTCATACCACTCAAATTTAACAACCTCCATTTCCATCCATCTGGCGTTGAGGGCGTTGAGGCTGACCGGCTTATTGTTGGCGCGCAGCTTCGCGCATTCGCTCTCCACCCAGTTCCTTACAGTTGTAAGGTACCATAGCAATTTTTCCGGTGTATTTGTGGGGCATTTCACGAGTACACCGGAGTACTCGTATTCACTTTTCTCTAAGAGAAAAGTGAGTAGCTCCACAGCGCGGCGGGCTTCTGTGTTCGGCATGGACTCGTACAGTTGCTGGAGGTGTCCTACCAGAAACGGTATGCGTATCACCGTATCTTTCGATAACTGCAACAACGTTGCCACCATATGGGCGAACCGGACAGACATTGGATCAGTCCTGAGACTGTCATGGATGCCCATCATACAATCTGATAGCGTTGAAGCCATCATCACCTGCATGTCTGGCGAGTATGAACCGTACATGTTCAATATACGATCGTTGAGGTGTCTGATCTTTTGCGCGGTCGTGGTGCGTTGCAGAGCCGTCGTCGTTCCGTTCCGCCGGGTGGGTTCGGTATCGGTATCGGTCTCCGACTCTCTGCGCTTGAGGGGCGCGTCCCCGTTGGCAAGGGGAAGTCTGTATTGGACTCCATTCATCCCCTGATCGATCTCATCGATCCAGTACCCTTTTTCTACAAGGGCGGCGGTGACCGCCCGTGTGATTGTTTGCGTGTCCCATAACCCGAGGGTGTCGAGGTTGTATTCCAAAAGGAGAACCGGAATCGATTTCCCTTCCTTGAGGTAGGAGTTGATCAGGAGGGCAATCGTCTTGACGATTGCGTGTGTTTGGAAGACAATGCTCTGAGTTTTATAAGGCATCTTCCCGATGTCGTCCCCCACGGGGTTAATCTCCTTATCCGACTCGAATAACATATCTATTAACGATACGTTCGCGGGCTGGTCCTTGTAACCCAATAGGATTACATTGATGCATCCGAGGATAACTCTGGGAGTCTCCGGGGTTGCCGATTCCAAGAGTTTCCATAGTTCTGGACCCTTAATGTTGCCCTTCAACATGTTGGTCTCCACGAGCGTTTTGTCTGGAAGGTGTTCAAACAGACGCCAAAGTGAATCGATGAACTTCATTCGAACCCAGCTGTAATCTAGGATTCGGTTGAACACATCAGCTCCGATAAACTTGATCAAGGCGGTCTTGTTCCGCTCGTCTCTGAAGAACTCGTGTATTGTTTTAATTTCTTTGTTATCCAGATAGGGATTACGTGGATTAACACGTCTATCACCATCTTGTGGCACCACCTCACGGGCCACTTTGATGAACTCTGGTGGAAAGGGGAGACCCGGGAAAGTTACCCGGTAACTGAGGTCTTTGGCACTGCGGTGTTTGGCACCGCGGTGTTGGGCGTCCTTCGTGTCGTCGTCGTTTGGCGGTCGGGACCAGCAGCGCATGGTTGTTGTGTCTGTCTTAGACGGATTACACTATTCAGCGTATTCGAATATTTTTATTAATATGCAATCAATTTTATTTTTCGAAAGGCAAAAACTAACTATTTGATATATATTATATATAAATATATATAAATAATTAAACATGTATAAAATAAATGAATAAATATGTTTATATATCTAATTCATTCGCATTATGTTTAATATATTTACATTCATTAACATATAATAAATGCATTGCTCAAGTACAAGAAGTATTTATAATATTATTTATATATAAACTATTTATACAATTATATTTATGTAATCATTTTGTATATGATACTATAGATAAATGGTATAATAAAGAAAAATTATTACATATATTTTTTGTATGGCTTATACTTGCATCAATTGATAGTAAATGTTTTATATTATATTTTATAATATATTTTGAAATATTTTATTGTTTCTTACATTGTTTTTCTAATTTATTTGAAAGATTATTATTTGATGCTGCAGATGATATTATTGAATTAAATATAAATGAATCATTAGAAGATCCAATTGATATAGAAGATATTAATGAAATTGATAATTTAGAAGATATTAATAATTTAAATATACCTTCAAAAACTATTATTGAAATACATGATATAAATCATAAATATGATACTATGTGTATAATTTGTTTAGATGAATTTGATACAGATGTAAAATATCAAATAAAAGATTTATGTACTCATGTATTTCATGATGAATGTATTACTAATTGGCTAAAACAAAAAAATGAATGCCCTATATGTAGGCTTTAAAATAAAAAAAATATATCTATTTATAAGTGTTAGAGTACTCGGTTCATTTGTTGTTCTAATATCATTATATCCACCTTATCTAGGAAGACCGCACGGCGTAAAGCCGTGTTGCGCATCATCCTAGGATACTTCGCCGAGTTCGCAACTTCATGGAGGGCAAGGATGTTATCCCAGATCCCCATATGCTTTAATTCAGTAATTACCACACGCTGTGGGTCTGGGTTGTCCCTGCAGCAAGAACCACTCTGTCCCATAGAAAAACGCTGTCCCATATCGAATACACTACTCGAGGGTATTCGATGATGAGGATAATATTTTGTATAATATATAATCAATTTTATTTTCTGAAAGGTAAAAACTAACTAAATTAATTATACAAAAAAAAATTTAATTTTATATAATTACTGGATATGATAAAAGTGTTAGCGTAGTTTTTTTAGACGTCGTTCTAAATCGACTTCATCTTCTATGTCCTTTAATAATGCTTCAACCTCTTCATTTAATGCAGTAAGCGTATATATTTTTCGAAGCCTTGCCCGTGCAATATTTTTGACTATTAGAGTTTCATCCTTTGATTGAATTATAGCTTTTAGAGCATCTTGGTCGTTCCCTATTTCAGATAAACGATTAAATGCATCGTCTGTCTCATCCCTGCAGCAAGATAGAGTTTGTCCCATTTGGAATACTAATGCGGTACTGTTTTTTCTTAAATAATACAATCAATTTTATTTATAATATATCATCAAGTAAATCATTATTAATAGTTTTTTTTATAATATAAATAGCAAATACATAATTATGTTTTGTACATAATTTACATGTATAATTAATATTTAGATTATTAAGAAGTTTATTTAAATTATATATGCTAATTAATAATAATTTTAATTTATTACAAAATAAAAATCCATAATCATTTACACCAACTAAATAAATTGCTTTTCCATTACCTTCAATTAATCTAAAATTTATTTGAGAAGTAAATCTCAGTTTTTTTTCAGCGAATGGAAAATGTATAAATGCTTTATATTCAATTGCACCATAATATTCTTCTTCATTAAATAATTTATACATACATTTATATTTAAATATATATATAGTATTAATTTTATATAAGTAATTATATTAATTTAATAAATTATAAATAGATATTATATATGCTTCTAGTGATATAATTGATTTATTTTTAGATTCAAATTCAAATGTAGTTGCATAATTTAATAATTTAGGAATATCATGTATTTTTTTTGATGTTAGTACAATATCTGTAATAGCTTCAAATATAGATTGTATAGAATATAAATCTTTTGATAATATTTCATATAATATAGTTTTTATAATAAATAAATCATTAATATTATTTTTAAAAATGATTTTACATATATAATTAGGAGATAATTTATAAAATGATAAATTTAATAAATGACATTGTAATGATATAAAAACGTTATTTAAATTTCTTTTTGAGTCTATACATATAGTTTTTAGTTTATTATAATCAAAATTAATGTGTTCTTTTTTATTTATGTATAAAATAATATTAATAATTTCATTTACTGATAAAGCAGGAACACGAATATTTAATTGAGTTTTTAAATTAATAAATTTATTACAAGAAAATATAAATTTGATTTTATAATATTTTTCAATAAATTTATTAATAATTTGTAAATTAAATGGATTTTCTAAGAAAACCTCAATATTATAAATAATAATTAATTTATAATTATTAATAATATTTGATGACGAACATAAATGTGGAATTAATTCTGTAAAAACTAAATTATTATTTTGTGGATAATCTGATGGATGAATTTCAATATAATAATTATTGTAATAATAGTTATATTTATAATTATTTGATAATATAAATTTATAATTTAAAGATGGGATATAATTATTATAATAATCATTTAAAAAACATTTAATTAATGTTTTTTTACAAGAACCCGACGGACCATAAAATAATATATTATCTAGATGGTTTATACTACATAATTTAGTTAAATTTTTTTTTATATTATAGTGATAATCTAATTTTGATAAAGAATTTGGAGTATATTTTGAAATTAATAATTCATAATTCATATATATCTATTTTATTAATAATTATTAATTTTTATATATTAATTAAGTGAATTATTTTCTTTGTATAATTATATAGATATGCCTAAACCTGTCGCAATTAGTACTGGACTAATAAAAGTAAGACAATTAGAGTCTTACAATACAAGAAGGAGTATTGATATACGTGCTAATCTTGATATCTCAGGAAATGTATCTATAACGAACAATGTAATTTTTAGTGACCCTCAAAATGCAACAAGTACAACTGCCGCAGCAATTGTAGTAAAAGGAGGAATGTCAGTAAATAAAAATTTAAATGTTAATGGAAATTTATGTGTTGGAAATATTGATGGAACTAATAAGATTTTAGCGGTTGATGAAAAACAAAATAGAATTGGTGTTAATTTACCAGCGGATGGTGCTTTATCTTCTTTCCATATTGCAACAAATGATGCACTTATTGTTCCAAAGGGTACACTTGCGCAAAGACCAGGTAGTGTGGGTGTTATTGCTCCACAACACGGTATGATTCGTTTAAATACTGAGACAAATCATTTCGAAGGTTATTCATCAGTAAATGACTGGGGTCCTCTTGGTGGTGGTAATTTAGAAGATGCTGATGCAGATACTAAAATTTTAGTAGAAAAGACAACAGATGAAGATATAATTAAATTTTATACTCAAGGTTCGCAAAGAATGATTATGTCAAATGATTCAAGATCTGGAAATATTGGTATTGGTAAGGATTTTATGACACCTAATGCAGTCTTAGATGTTCATGGTAATATGTCTGTTGGAAGTAATTTAGTAGTTGGTTCAGCGGCTGGTGCAGAAAGTTATTTAAGAATGAGAACTGGTAAGAAGATATATTTAAGTGATAGTAATGATCTAGCATTATCAAGTGATGGGACTGATGTAACATTAGTTTCTAAAGAGGATATTAATTTAACTACTGGTCCACAAAAGAATATTAATGTATTAGATAGAAGTAAATTAACATTTACTTCTGATGATAATTTTATTGAAGGAGATGATATGAATTTATTAATGAATGCTAATGGAGGAGATATTAAATTAACTGCTAGAAATGATAGAGCAGTTAGAGTAATAAATAATCAAGATGCAACAATTAGTCAAGAAGCCGCATTAGTAGTTAATGGTGGTGTAACTATTAAGAAGAACTTAAATGTTAAATCTAATGTAATTGTTGAAAGTAATATGACTGTTGCAACAACAGGATACTTAAGAGTTCCTGTTGGAAGTACTACTCAACGTCCAAGTGCGGTTGAAACTGGTATGATTAGATATAATAATGAACAAAAAGCATATGAAGGTTATGGAATCACATCATGGGGAACATTAGGAGGAGCAATTGATGTTGATAAGGATACCAGAGTTCAAGTTGAAGAAAGTCCAACAAATGATGATGATATCATGAGATTCTATACACAAGCAAAACAAAGAATGATGATATGCAATAGTAGTCAATCTGGTAGAATTGGTATTGGTTTAGGATTTAATGCTCCTAAATCAACATTAGATATTTTAGGTAACTTAAATGTTTCTGGAAATGGTACATTTGGAAAACAAATTAAGATTGGACATTCATTATCAACTGAAACTATGACTCAATATAGTAATGCTGGTCAATCAGTTCCTGCAAATATTCTAGCAGTAGGTGAAGAAGGTATGATTAGATATGATGGTAAGACATTTGAAGGTTATACTGAAAGCTACAATAATCAAAAGAAATGGGTATCATTAGTAAATACATCTGATGTATTCTCATCTGTTGTAGCAATTCCATATCAAGCGCCAAGAATGCAAGTATATAATGTTCTTGATACCTATAAAAAAGCTAATTTAGTACAGGGTCTATTAGCAGAAGGTAATAGTTTTGGATTGAATGCTCAATATGAATTTAGTAGATTATATGCAACTGAACAAATTATACTTCAAAGTCTTAGATTATCTCATTTAGGAGATGGTTATAATGTAAATAGCAATACCATTAATACAAATGGTCCAACATATTCTATTAAAATTATAATGAATGAGACTACTGCCCAACCAATATTCGCAGGTAATGCAACTGAATTTATAACAACTGCATTAAGTGGTATTAGTCCAACAATACCAGATAGCGTTACTGTTCCATTTACAAATGAATTATTAATTCCTGCTAATTCATATATTGAGGTACATGTTAAAGTTGCAAATGCACCAGCGGGTGGTATAAAACGTCAAGTTATGATTGATTTAATTGGTGAAAAGAGAAGAAAAGATATGGTTCTTAATGGTAATTTCACTGGTGTTTATAATACATCTGCACAATTCAAATATAATTTAGGAGTTAACTTAAATTTAGCAGTATCTGGAAATGCAACTATTGTAGATAAATTAAATACTAATAATGGATTAAGAGTTTCAACAACAAGTGCTGATAGAAAATCATTAGAAATTGTTGGAATGAATACTCAAACTGCAAATGTAATGGATATTACAACAGGAACAAATGGAGGTACTAATTCATTAAAATTATCAAATACTGGTAATTTAGATTATGTTGGTAAGAAGATAAGTAATACTGGTATTACTGTATTATCTAATACTAATAATTCTGATGCAAATTCTACATCAGGCGCATTAAGAGTTGATGGTGGTGTTAGAATTAATAAAAATTTAAGTGTAGGACAAAATGTTAGAATACATGATACTGATGATGTTAATGTTGCAGATGGAACACAAGGTTCAGTACAAATGGATGGTGGTTTAGGAGTATTAAAGAAATTAGTAGTAGTTGGTGGTGCTGGTGAAACAGATATTGAATCTGGTTCAAATTTTGGTTCTGGTTCATTAATAGTTAGAGGTGGTGCGGATGTTCAAAAAAGAGTAAGAGTTGGTAGTAATCAGGATACATCTTTTGGTAATACTACTGATGGTGCATTATATGTAGCAGGAGGTGTTAATATTAAAAAGAAATTACAAATATGGGATGGAAGTTCAATTGCAAATATTGATAATGCAGATCCTATAAATGCAAATGGACAACAGGATGGTGCTTTTAAATCTAAAGGTGGTATTGCAATTGATAATCAACTAAAAGTAATGGGTAAGAGTGGTCTTGTTGGTTTAGTAATGGTTCATAATAATAATGAAAGTAATGATTTAACTAGTGGTGCATTAACAGTTAAAGGAGGTGTTGGAATTACTAAAAACTTAAATGTTGGACATAATGTTAATATTGCGAGTGTTCGTCAAGCAACTTCCGCAAATGATGCTGCATTAACTGTTAAAGGAGGTGTCGGTATTACAAAAGATTTATTTGTTGGAGGTTCATTCGTATTAACTGGTTCAACTAAAAATGAAAATACTCTTGATTCTAATTCACCTACTACTGGTGGTTTTGTAGTTGGTGGTGGTGCTGGTATTGCTAAGAACTTAAATATTGGACAAAATGTAAATGTATATGATAAATTCCATGTATTTGGAACACAAGATGTTAGTGGTGGTAATACTTATTCATCATCTGGGGCATCTGTTAAGGTTGCTGGTAGTGCAATTGTACAAAATAGTGTATTAATTAAATCTACTAGAGATAATTTAACTAATGGTGATGCAACTGCTAAACATGGAATTAATACAAATGATGGTACATTAAATGCTAGTTTAGTAGTTCAAGGAGGAGCAGATATTCAACATACATTACAGGTTGGTTTTAATGCAGATGGTACACCTACTCAAGCAAATTGGTCGGATAATAAACCAAATAGTGGTGAATTATTAGTTAGAGGTGGTACAGTAGTAGACCAAAATATATGGGTAAGAGGCAGTGGAGGGGGATATGATTTAACTGAAAGTGAAATTGCAACTGAAAGTGTTAGTGCTGCAGGCAATGGTGCATTACAAGTTGATGGAGGTGTTAGATTTAAACAAAATGTTAGAACTATTGGTAATACTGATATTGGAGGTATTACAACAATTCATAATGTTAAAGAAGTTGATAATGCAACTAAAAAAGGAGCATTTACTTTATATGGCGGTGGTTATGTTCATAAAGATTTTACTGTAAAAGGTAATGTAAATATCCTAAATAACTTAAATATTAAAGGTAATGTAACTGCAATTAATACTGACCAAGTACTTGTAGATGATCCATTAATTGTATTAGGCTTAAATCAAACTGATTCTAATAATTTATTTGATTCTGGTTTATTATCTAGATATACTAGTGCAGGTGGATTAAGATTTACTGGTTTAGTTAAAGATGGTGCTGGAGAATATAGTTTAGTAACTGATATTCCTAATAAAGCTGGAAAACCATTAGAAGCAGATTTACAAACTGGTTATTTCACAACAGAGAATAAGTTAGAGAACTTAAATATGAAACAATTAAAAGTTAAGTCTACAATAGAATCAACTTCAGCTACAAATGGTGGATTAATTGTAGATGGTGGTGTTGGAATTGCTAAAAACTTAAATGTTGGTTCAAGTCTTACAGTAAATAATGGAACAACTAAATTAAATAATCTTACTGATTCAGTTAAACCAACTGGTGCAAATATTGAAAACAATGGTGCATTATTGGTACATGGCGGTGTAGCTATTAGAATGAACTTAAATGTAAAAGAAAGTGTTGGAGTATATGGTAATTTATTAGTTGCGGATAATAAAAGATTATATTTCAGTGAAGACAATAAACAATATATTTCTAGAGATGATACAGATAAATTATCTATTCATGCAAAGGCAAATATACTCTTAAAAACAGAAAATGGTGGTAAAGTTAGAATTCCTACAGCTCAAGGATTACACTTTAATGAATCATCTAATGGTGAATATATTATAACAGATTCTAACAATCTAAAGATGTATTCTTCTAAACAAATTGTATTAACATCAACTGAGAAAACTAAAGTTGATTGTGCAGATGTAATTGAGTTAGATAGTGATGTAGGTAAAATTGAATACACAAAAGATAGTTCTAATAGATTAACTATTGATTATAATGTAGATGCAAATGGTGTATTAATGTCTGCGAATAAAAATAAATTTGTATTTACTGATAGTGTTCCAGCACCAGGTACAAATGATGTTAATGTTTTAACACAAATGGAAAGAGGTGCTGCTGGTGGTGGTGACCATAAATTAAGATTACCAAATAGTAATAGATTAATATTAGGTAATGATGATACAGTTAATATGTATAGAACTGGAACTAATATGATGGTAAACTCAGGAGGAAAACTTGATATTAATGCAGGGGGTGATGTAAGTGTCCAAAATGGACAAAAGATTTACTTAAATAGAGTTGACAATGATGATGATAGTTCAGAATATATTGTTGCAACTAATAATACTTTATCTCTTAAAGCGAAATCTAAGATTGATTTATCTGCAAATGATGTAGAAATTAATGCTCAGAATTTTGGATTAACATTATTAACTAGTGATTTCTTTGTTAAGAAAATGATAAATGGGTCACCTGAACCATTCTTTAAAATTACACATGGTAAGACTACTAAAGATACAAATGATACTATATTAACAAATGCTTATAATGATAGAGATGTCATTTTAAGTGGTACTAAACAAAATGTAACAAGCCCAATAATGTCATTAAATTCAACTCAATCATCTATGATGATGAATTCTAATGCTAAATTAATGCTTGGTGATGTTGGTAAATTTATACATAAATATGATGCGAATACATTAAAGATTGAATCTGATGCTGATATGTGTATTAATACTTCTGGAAGCAATAATTTAATTGGTAATATTAATATACCACAAAAGACTAGAGTAACATTTGGTGGATATAAACAATATATGGAAGGCAGAGACAATGAATTATTCTTAGCAAGTAATAATGATATAGAATTAGATGCTAAACAAAATATTGTATTAAATACCACTCAAGGTAATGTATTCTTTAAGAAAGAAGGAGATATTTTCTTAAATATTGCATCAACTGGTACTGGTATTAATTTAGATACTGTTATTATGCCTGAATCTCCATTAGGTACTGCAACTGAATCTGATAAACCAGCTGATTTATTATTTAAGGCTGCTCAAGGTACTGAAATATTTAGAGTTGATTGTAGTGTTAAGAATCATTCTGGTTCTGCTAAGGTTGGTGCATTAAGGGTTCCTCATACAAGTGCGATTGTATTTGGTGATGCAGATAGTCCAGCTAATCAAGATACATTAAGTGAAAATAATTATATTAGATCTGACCCTAGTGCATCTAATAGAGATTTAGTTGTTTATACTGCAAATGATATACATCTTAAAATAAAGACTGCAGATAATGCAGTTAAGTTAGATCAACAAACTAAATTATCATTAAATTCTAGTGATGCTGCTAATCAGGAATATCTTAAATATACTGAGACTGATGGTATTACTATGGCATCAACTGGAGATATTAATTTAACTACTGGTACTGATAAGAATGTTAATTTATTAAATGCACGTAAATTAACATTTGGAAATGATGTTCAACATATTGTATCTGATACAAATGATTTATTAATGAGTGCAACTGCGGGAGATATTAAATTAACTGCTAAATCTGATAAGGCAGTTAAAGTAATGAATGACCAAGATGCAACAATTAGCCAAGAAGGTGCATTAGTAGTTAATGGAGGTGTAACTATTAAGAAGAACTTAAATGTTAAATCTAATGTAATTGTTGAAAGCAATATGACTGTTGCAACTACTGGATACTTAAGAGTCCCAGTTGGAAGTACCACTCAACGCCCAAGTGCAGTTGAAACTGGTATGATTAGATATAATAACGAGCAAAAGGCATATGAAGGTTATGGAATCTCATCATGGGGAACTCTTGGAGGAGCAATTGATGTTGATAAGGATACCAGAGTTCAAGTTGAAGAAAGCCCAACAAATGATGATGATATCATGAAATTCTTTACACAAGGAAGCCAACGAATGATGATTGCAAATACTCCAAGCTCTGGAGCAATTCAATGTGCGGTAGCAGTTGGATTAAATTTCAATACTCCTAAATCTACATTAGATGTCTTAGGTAACTTTAATGTATCAAGCAATGTTAATATTGGTGATAAACATAAATTAACATGGGGTACTGGACAAAGCACTGAATCTATTGTTGGTGATAATGTTGCAGGAAATGTTAATGTTGTTGCTGCTAAACATGTCGGTGTTGCAACTGGTGTTGCACCAACTAACTTAATACATCTTAAATCATATGCAATTAATGCATCATGCTCACAATTAAACTTACATAGCACTGATGCTAACGAAGTTGATTGTATGAGAATTATTAATAGTTCTGGTAATGCTGATATTACTACATCTACTGTTGCTGATAAGGATATTATATTTAAATCTGCGGCAAATGCTAATAGAGTTATTGCAAGAATTGATAACAATTTATCAGTAATCAGAGTTGATAATCCGTCAAATGATAATGCTAATAAGATTGTATTTGGAAATGATGCAAATGTTCAGAATTACATACAAGGATATGGTCCAGATGATAAATCTAAACTTAAATTAGCTGGTAATGTTATTACATTAGATAGTGATTACTCTGGTGTCAAGAAAGATTCTAGATGGATGTTTGATATTGATACTTCAGCAGCCAATTTTACTGGTGGAGATGGTTCTAATAAAGTATATATGACATGGAAGTCTAATGAGAATACATTAGAAACTAAATGTATGGAAACTACTAGTAAAATAGTAACAAATGTTACAACTCAAGAATTTAATACTGCAGATTCAATACCAAAATCATACATGAAATTACAAATGGATGCGGGTACAACTGGTGATGATGCTAAGAGAATAGTAACTAATGGTGCTTTAATTGTTAATCAAAGAATGGTATATACACCAGAACTAATATCTAGTATATCTGGTAATTATGGAACTGCGTCAGTACCAATCACTTTATCTACATCACTTACTGGCGGAGCTAGTGATTCTAAAGTATTAACTATAGTTAATATAGACGCTAGTATGTCTAGTATAATGTACTTAAAATTAGAGAATGGTAACATAAATGGTCAAATTAAAAAGATTGCATTACATCCAAATTATGAAATTAATCATAATAATAAACATGTTGATATTGATATTCCAAGATTCTGTGACCCAGATGGTGGTTATGCAACTGCAGCAACATTAATCTTAAATAGAGGAGGTCAAACATTAAATCTCATTTGGATAGATGATAATGCTACTAATGGATACTGGATGTTAATGGACAATAACTTTGATTTTGCTTAAATAAGTAAAATAAATATATAACAAAAAAAATAAAAATTTAAGAATATAAAAAGGATAAAAAAAGGATAAAAATATTTTTTTTTATTTTGAATAAAATGCAAATATTTCAATATTATTATTATTAGTATATTTTGATTTTCCAATACAATCTTTTGTAGTATAATCACTATTATAATAATGATTATTTAAATTATATATTTTTTCATGGTCATAACTATATGTATAAATAAATTTAATTTTATTACTAGTTATAATTTTATCAATACATATATTAATTAAATAATTGTTATTAGAATCATGTATAAAATAAATATAACTATTGGGATATTCATCAATATAATTAGAAATATTATATAATGTAATATCTAATACAATATAATTTTGAATAATATTTGAATTAATAATTCCAGTATTATTCATATTTTGATTAAAAATAAATAAATCATTTTGTAAACTATCTGCATCAAAATATTTTAATAATAAACTTGGGTCTAAGGTAGAATTACAAAATATAAATTTTGTATTCATTATATTATAAGAGAATTATAAATTTTATATATTATTAATTTATATATATATTTAAAAGTTTAAATAACTAATTAATAACTAATCTATATACAGTTTCAATTTTACGTTTAATTTTTACTACATCTCCATATTTATATCCTAAAAATTTTATAACTGGATCACTTGATTTAATTTTAGGTAAATCTGATATATTTTGTATATTTAATAATGATGTATCAATTAATGTATGTTGTGGAACTAATTGATGTGTTAAAATGTTAAATAATAATGATTTATAATGGAATAATTCAATATTTGTAAATAATTTATTTAATTCAATTAAATTTTTTAAGTGTTTATTTGAAATAATTAATAAATTAGTATTTGAATCTAAATTTAATGAATTAATATAGTCATAAAAACTTTTATTTTTACAAGTATTATTTGTCATTAAAATATATATATTATCATTTTTATTTTTTTTATGTACGGAATCAATACTATAATATTCTAAATTATTGATTTCATGTAATTCATCATTCGTAAAATTTAAATATTTTGTTTCACAATAATAATTTCGTGTATCTAATAATCCATTTTCATTACATAATGTATTTAATATTTTTTGTAATATATTAATACTAGAATATAACATATAAAAAATTAATAAAAATATTAATTTATAATCAATTTTATAAAAAGTTAATTATATATCAAAAATATAAAAATTGATTATAGATATAAATAATAATTAATTAATAATTTATTAAAAAGATGACTACATTTCCAATTAGAGGTATTAGTTTTAATCAAGATAATTTAGAAGGAATTAATGAAACAAGTAAATTTACAATGCAATTAGAGCCAACTAATTTATATGATAATAGAGCAATTATGATTTTATATGATGGGAAAAAAATTGGTTATGTTCCAAAAGAAGATAAATTTAAATTAATGTGTTTTAAACATTTAAATAATAATTTAGAAGTGGCTGCAATGGGAAAAGTTCCTGGTAAAAATATTATATATATTAATGTAAAAATTAGTCAAAATTAAATAATATTTAAATAATTATATTATATAATATTAAATAATATATGAGTCTAATTGAAACTATTAATAATTGGGAAAATTTATTTTTTAATAAAAATAAATATATTATTGAGATTCAAAAAGAATTAGAAAAAGATAAACGTAAGAATAAATTAAATTTTGAAGATATAAATAAAACAAAGAAACAATTTATAAAGTATTATACAAAATATACTGAATTATTTAAACAATTTATAGATAAATATAAAAATACAAATACAAATGAGAAGATTAATTGTACATTTATTAAATTATATGATAATACTTATATTACTCCATTATATATAGAAATAATAGGAGTAGAAGATATTAGGACTAAAAGTATTAATATAAATAAGATACGTGAACATATAGATTTTATTAAAAATATAATTTGGATATTTTTTACAAGAATAAAAGTTAAGAAAACAAATATAATAAAAGTCAAAAATATAAGTAAAATTGAGATCGATTATGATGAAATTATAAAAAAAATTATATATACATATATAAATAATCATAATAAAATATTAGATGAAAAAATAGATATATTAATTAATAAACCAACATTAATAAACGGTAGTGGAATAAAAAAATATAAAAAAAAAATAAATAAAATAAAGAAAAATAAACAGAATTATGAAAAATCAATAAATGATATTACGAATATTATTAAAATAAATAATATTAATAAAAATATTTATATACAAGATACACAAATAATAAATAAAGTTTATATTGATAATTTACAAAAAATAGTAAATGTATTAGAAAAAAAAGAAGAAGAAGCAGAATTAAAAAAAGAATTAAAAGAAGAATTAAAAAAAAATACAGAATTAATTACAGAATTAAATAAAAAATTAGAGGAAATAAAGGATAAATTAAATAAGGATAATAATGATACGAATAAAAAAGGTATAGGAGAGTTTATATATAAAAATATAGAAAGTAATAATGATGAAAATATATTGAGATTTATTATAAAAAAAATTAATGAAACAAAAGATGAATTAGAAGAAGACCTTAAAACAGATAAAGACGATTATAGAAAAAGTTTACAAAAAATAAAAAAAATGATTTATATAAAAAAGAAAATGATTAAAGTAGATAAAAAATTAAATTTAAATTTATTTATATATAAATTTAAATTAATAATAGAAATAAATAAAATGGAATATATAATAAAATATCCAAATAGTATTACTGATTTTAATAATCCATTATATAAATTAGAAAAAAATTTATATAAAAAATCAACGCCCGGATTAAATAAATTTTAAAGTATTATTTTTTTTTAAATTAATTAAAATTGAAATTAGTTTAAAAATTTATTATCTAATATAATATAAGGAACAATGTCACTATATAGAGAATTAATAGATTATTATGGCGATACAGCAACAATAACTAATATATTATTTTCATTACAATCACCAGATCAAATAAGAAGTTCAGGAATAGAAATTACGAATCATACATTATATTATCACGAACAAAATGGTATAAGTAAACCAGAACGTGGCGGATTATATGATGATAGAATGGGAACAGTAGATCATTATTCAATATGTGCTACTTGTAACCAAAGAAGTAATTTATGTCCTGGACATTTTGGATATATTAATTTGGTGAAACCAGTATTTTATTGGCATTATATCGGTACTGTACTTGATATTTTAAAGTGTGTGTGTTTTAGGTGTTCTAATTTATTAATATCAGAAAATGATGATATTTTAAAATATAAATATGATTCTAATGAAAGTAGATTTAAAGCTATTGCAGTAGAATGTAAAAAAAAGAAAAAATGTTGTGCAGAAAATGGGTGTGGAGCAATTCAGCCAAATAGGATTTATAAACAAGATATTGGTAATATTTTTGCTGAATGGAAGTTTGTAGATAAAGAAAGTAAAAAAGTATTAATTACGGGTGAAATTGCTCATACAATTTTAAAAAGGATTAAAGATCATCATATTGAACTATTAGGGTTTTCAACTGAATATTGTAGACCTGAATGGATGATATGTTCTGTTTTACCGGTTGCTCCACCAGCAGTAAGACCGTCAGTTAGACAGGATAATAATCAACGTTCAGATGATGATTTAACTTATAAATTAATTGATATAATAAAAACAAATAAAAAATTAGAGAGTTTATTGGAATTAAATAAACCTGAAAAATTTATTAATTCTACATTACAATTACTTCAATTTCATATTACAACTATGATTGATAATGAACAACCATTTGGTTCTAGTTTTGGACATGCAACAATTCAACGTTCTGGAAGGGCATTAAAATCATTAAAGCAAAGGATTAAAGATAAAGAAGGAAGAATTCGTTATAATTTAATGGGGAAACGTGTAGATTTCTCAGCGAGAAGTGTAATTACGCCTGACCCGAATTTAAATATTGATCAATTGGGTGTTCCTTTAAAAATTGCAATGAATTTAACGTATCCAGAGAAAGTGAATGATTATAATATAAATAAAATTAAAGAATATATTTTAAATGGTCCATTTACTTATCCAGGTGTAAAAAGTATTAGAAAATCAAAAGAAGATAGTATTAAAAATTTAAAACATATTGATTTGGAAAAAGTAATTGAAGAATTAGAAATAGGAGATATTGTTTATAGACATTTAATTGATGATGATATTGTATTATTTAATCGCCAACCATCTCTACATAAGATGAGTATGATGGGTCATCGTGTAAAAGTAATGGATGCATTAACATTTAGATTAAATGTATGTGTTACTACACCATATAATGCAGATTTTGATGGTGATGAAATGAATATGCATGTACCGCAATCAATTAATGCAACAACTGAATTAAAATATTTAACACTCGTGCCGACGCAAATAATGAATCCAAGTACAAGTACTCCAATTATTCAGTTAATTCAAGATACATTAGTGGGATTATATAGGTTATCTATTAATGATGAAAAAATGTTAAGTGTTATGCCGAAAAAATTAGAAAATTTAGAAGATAAAATGTTTTATTTTGATAAACGTACAACAATGAATATTATGATGAAAAATTATAATTTTGTAGATATGAGACAATTAGGTCAAAGTCATGATGGTTATTATAATGGGAAGCAAATTATATCAACTATATTACAAAACATTAATTTAGTAAATAATAATATAACTATTAAACATGGTCAATTATTAAAAGGAAGTATTAAAGGTTCTATTGGTAAAACTCAATTAATTGATACAATTTATAAAAATTATGGGAAAGATAAAACGGCTGATTTTATTAATAATGCACAGGGTATAATTAATTATTTCCTATATTTAACTGGTTTTAGTGTAGGTGTGAGTGATTTAACAACTGAACAAAATACATTACAAAAAATTATAAAAAATAAAAAAGAGAATGTAAAAAAGATTTTAAAAGATATTAAGTTAGGTTTAATTGAAAATAAGTATTCAACTACATTAAGTGAAGAATGTGAAGTTCGTGTTAAACAAGAATTAAATTCAGTAGAAACTGATACAAGTGCATTAGTAATTACAAAATTAAATGATGTATCAAATCGTTTTGTGAATATGGTAAAAGCAAGGTCAAAAGGCAAAGATACAAATATTAGTCAGATGATTGCGTGTGTTGGACAACAGAATGTAGATGGAAAACGTATTCCGATTCATTATCAAAATAGAACATTACCACATTTTACTCAATATGATAATGGTCCGAAAGCAAGAGGATTTATTGAACATAGTTATTATAGTGGTTTAGACCCATTTGAGTACTTTTTCCATGCGATGAGTGGTAGAGAAGGATTAATTGATACAGCAGTTAAAACATCAGAGACTGGATATATTCAAAGAAAATTAGTAAAAGTATTAGAAGATGTTAAAGTATGTTATGATAATACTGTTCGAAATCATAATAATGAAATTATTCAATTAAAATTTAATTATGATATGATTGATTCAACTAAATTGGAAAAGGTATCATATACAAATTTTGTAGATTTATCAATTGAAGATTTTGAGAATCAATATAAACATTGTTTAAATGATGATTTAAAATATTATTTAAAAGCGGTCGTAGTAAGAAAAGCATTAACGAATAAGAATAAAGAAATATATGAAAAATATTATGAAGAATTATTAAATGATAGAATTTATGTAATGAAAACTGTATTGAATAATAATTTAAATTTCGTAGGAGATAAAACATATTTACCATTTAATTTACATCGTTTATGCGAGGACTTAAAATATAAATATAATTTAGATGAGATTAATACAAAGAGTGATTTAAATCCGATGTATATTATTGAAAATATATATAAATTAATTAAAAAATTTGATAATAATCAAATTATTGGGATATTTTTAAAATTTTCATTAAATCCGAATATTATAATTAAGAAATATAGATTTGATATTAATATATTTGAAGAATTAATAAATAAAATAGAATTAACATATAATAATGCTTTAATTCATCCTGGAGAAATGGTAGGTGTAATTGCTGCTCAATCTATTGGTGGCCAAGCAACACAAATGACTTTAAATACATTCCATTTAGCAGGAACTAGTCAATCATCTAATGTTACGCAAGGTATTCCTAGATTTAATGAGTTATTAAATATTTCAAAAGTTATTAAAAGTCCTTATATGAAATTTTATTTAAAAGAACAAGTAAATGATGTTAAAAATATAAAGAAAATAAAAAATAATATTATTGAAACAAAATTAAGTGATTTAATATTAGTAACAACTATTAATTTTGATCCAGATGATATGAATACAATAATTGAAGAGGATAAAGATTTAATTAATAATTATTTAAAATTTCAAAAATTATTTGATATTGATAATTTATTATGTTCAAGTGCGAATAAGTGTCCATTTATTATTAGATTTGAATTTTCTAAAAAGAAAATGATAGATCGTGATGTAAGTATGATTGATATTTATACAGTAATTAAAACACAATTACCTGATACAATTGATTGTATTTATCAAAATAATAATAATAATAAATTAGTTATGAGATTAAGATATAATCAAAATAATGGGGATGATGATTTATTATGGTTAAGAAATTTAGAAAAACATATATTAAAATTACAAATTAAAGGAGTAAAAAATATTAAAGATGTAATTGTAAATTTTACAAATGTAAAAACAAATTATATGATTGAGGAAGGAGATGCAAAAGGTTCTATAATTGAATCAGAAGATATTGTATTACAAACTGTAAGTACTAAAGAGACTGGTAATAATTTAGAGGATATGTTAGCAATGGATATGATTGATATTACACGAATTGAATCAAATGATGTTGTTGAAATTAATAATATATTAGGTATAGAGGCTGCAAGAGAAATGTTATTAAATGAATTTCATACAGTAATTGAAACATCTGGAGGAGAAGTAAATATTAGACATTTACAATTACTTGTAGATTTAATTACTTATACTGGTGAATTATTACCAGTAGATAGATTTGGTGTTAAGAAAAAACCAGCAGATCCATTAGCGAAAATTTCATTTGAAGATATTCCACATCATTTATATACATCTGCACAATTTGGAGTTAAAGATAGTTGTAAAGGAATATCTGGTAATATTATGTTAGGTCAAGAAGCAGCATGTGGAACAGGTATATGTAATATTCTATTTGATGAACAAGAGTTTTTTACAAATATAAAATCAACTGTAAAAGAATCAACTGATAATGAATTTGTTATTGTTGATTATGATAAACTATATTTTACATTAGAATATAATAAATTAAAGCCAATTGATATTAAGATACCTGAAATTATAATAAATTAAATGAAATAAATAAAATAATAAATTAAATGAAATATATAAAATTAAAATATATAAAATAAAAAGACTATACAAAATATATGAATAGTCTTATAAATAATTTTTTTTATAGTAATGTAAAACGATATTTATTAACTGGAAATAATAATGTAGATAATTATGTATTAGAGCCTTTTACAACTATAATACGATTAACATTATTAAAGTATAAAAAAAAATTTACTAAAATTAGTATTTTTAATAATAAAATTTATTATCAAGACCCTGATATTTTACAACCTGCATTAAGATGGAAAAATGGGGATACACGAGAACATATTCATAATTTATATCATCCAATTATTAAATTTACTCAATGGTATAATATGCAAGATGATAAATTTATATATATATTAAATATTGCAAAAGATGGATTAGAAAATTTAGAAAAATGTTATAATAATACTAGTTCTAGTACTATTATTCATTTATTTAATTATTATAATAGTATTATAAATAATATTGTATTAAAGACAAATGGTCCAATTAATTTAGATAATAATGAAATAACTTCATTATCTGTTATGAATGCAATGGAAACCTCAGATATTTATTATAGAAAATTTAGAACATTATGGAGTGATAATTTAATAAATATTATATATTTATTATTAAATGAATTAGAAACTATTGAAGAATCTAATGAAGATGAAATAAATAGTTTAATTAATTCAATTGAAAAAATATTAGATTATAAAGATAATATTGTATTACAAATTGTTAATAAATATTCAACTAGTTTATGAATAATAATAAATTTTTTTTTAAATAGTATTTAGGTCTCTGTCATCATCATCTGCTTCTTCATTATCATCTTCATCTTCTGCTTCTTCTTCAGCTTCATCATCTGCGTCTTCTTCTTCATCTTCTTCATCATCTTCTTCTTCTTCTTCATCATCTGCGTCTTTATCTTCCTCATCTGCTTCTTCATCTTCATCATCTGCTTCTTCTTCTATAACGTCTCCTTCTTCATCTTTATCATCTGCGTCTTTATCTTCCTCATCTGCTTCTTCATCTTCATCTTCATCATCTGCTTCTTCTTCTATAACGTCTGCTTCTTCATCTTCTGCAGCTTCTTCTTCATCATCTTCTTCATCATCTTTTTCTACAACGTCTTCTTCCTCATCTTCATCATCTTCTTCTTCTTCTTCTGAATACATATCACGACCTTCATATACCTGTTCATTATTATTATAATCATTATTATCATTTAAAATTATACCTCCTATATGAGAAGAATCATTATTAGTTAAGTTATTTCCGCCAATTAGTCCAAGCATATTATCTAAGTTAGATGAATGTATATAATCATCTGGATAAAAATCGGTGCGTAATTTTTCATAAAGATTAGTTTCTATTTCATCTGATAAAGGAGGTATATCTAATGTATCATCCTCATCAGTAAATAAATTAATAAAGGGATTATCTTGCTTATCTTTAATAGTGTTTTGTATATTATTTGGGTCTATATCAAATTCATCAAATATAACTTCTTCAATTATTGTACCATTTAAAAAGTAATTACATAAATTAGTATATAATTCATCAATTTGTTCATATGCTTCATTTAATGAACAACGTAATTCAGGATTAAATTTTGTCATGCGTAAAGCTAATAAGTTTAAATTATGAGAAGCACCTGGGAATAATTTTAGTATAGTTTTATGTATATTAAAAATACATAATCCTATATTAAAAATATCTATTTTATCCCAATTTAAATACATTTTTTTATATACATTTTCATAATTGATATATGTTTTTTCAATATCATCAAAGTCTTTATATTCAATATCTACTTCTTCTAGCCAATCACTAATATATAATAAAAATTCACTAATATTAGTATGTAATTCAGTACTTTCAATATATATATTTGTATAATTACTAAAATTTATATAATGTATTTTTTTACCAATGCATAAATCCGTCATACAATATAATTCAGGAGCTAATTGATTATTTACATAAAATATAGGTGAGAAATATTTATTTAAGAATATTTCATAATTAGTATCAGGATGATCAATATCATTACCTAAATTAACAGCGATTTTAAAATCACCGATACGTATACTAGGAAAATTTTCAACAATTGCTTCTATAGTAGTTTCATCTAAATTTATTTTATTATTAAATTTAATTAATATATTTGACAAACTAATTTTTTTATGTATTATATGATTATCTTGTAATTGGATAGTCGCTTCAATTACTTGTTTGACTATATAATGTAATAATATTTGATAAATAGTAAGTATAGTTGAAATTTTATTATAAATATTTTTTTCTTTTGTATATAATACTGGTTTTAATATTCGTACAACATCATTATCATTATTAATATCTAATAAATCTTTTAAAGTTAAATGGATTTTTTCAACAAAATATACTTTACTACTAATAAAATCACATTTATTTAATAATGGAGTATTATAATTTATATATTTATTAGTAAAACAATAATCTTCAATAAATACAAAATTATTAGAGTTATTAATATCAGGAATTTGTCCGATTTGATAATCATTTAAATATTGGTCTTCTATTAGTTCATTTGGAACTAAAGTAATAAATTTATCATTTTTCTTAAGACCATCATTGCATTTAATATTATTATTTAATAGACACATATTGTTGTTTTGAAATAATATTTCATCAGAACTTTTATCAAATGCTAATTCTTCCATTTTTGTTAATTTTAATTTACTATTCATATTATTAATATTAAAAAATAAAAAAAAAATATATATTAATATATTATAATTATAATGGCTGAAACAAAAAATATTATAAAAAATAAAGATATAAAAAGTATATTACATATAGTAGAAGTATTATTTGCTCATTTAGAACCAATATGTATAACTACTTGGGTTGGTTTATTAATACGTGGGAATAGTATAGATTCATGGTTAGATTTAGCTATACATGAGCGTGGTGAGAGACGTCAATCATTAGTTGGAGATAATTTATTTTATTGGTATGCGATAACAGGAGGTGCATTATTTGCATTAGGAATTATATTTAGATTATTCCCAGTAGTAAATGAATCTAGTGGATATTTAAAAATAAGTGGATTAATTATGATATTAACTTCAATAATATATGTAATAACTCAAAATCCAATAGATATAAATAAAATAAGATATAAAGGTATACATATACTTAAATTAACTATTGTTGTAGTATTATTAATAAGTTCTGGATTTAGTTTACAATATTATTAAAAAATATTAT
>CEQM01017036.1_pt1 | contig 23551 bp, 12 predicted proteins | sample 531111 | NCBI WGS metagenome assembly CEQM01 (sample SAMEA2621278, study PRJEB7988) | marine metagenome | biome: marine biome (ENVO:00000447); feature: deep chlorophyll maximum layer (ENVO:xxxxxxxx); material: "saline water (ENVO:00002010), including plankton (ENVO:xxxxxxxx)" | depth 120 m
TGTCTCAACCAATACATCTACATGTAGATTAGAGCTGTAAGACATACTGCGTAATCGCGCAATTTCAGGAGACATTTGTACCATACTACCGTCATTTTCATAAATCATTGGAGAATGAAATGCAACATCACCAAAAGATATTTTAATCTCTTGTTCATGTTTACCTAATTCTTCATTGAATGCTCCATAAATAATGACTGGATTGTATTGTTGTACAATGTCTTTAATTAATACTTGAATAAAATGATTGAAAGAATCTAACTGATGTTTTGCCAACATAGATGTTTCACTTAAGAACATCGAATCTATAACTGCTCTCAAATTTTTTGAGTGAACCATTTTTTCTGCCATATCTCTTTTCTCCATACATCATTTTATTAATCATTTTTTAAGTTTTATTTTTTCTAAGTATAAGAAGATATTTTTATAATAATATCATGTCTGCTTTAACTGATGCCGATAACAAGCCTACTTTTGCTGATGCGGAGGAAAAAGTTGCCTCCATTAAGACTGCTATTACTGAACTAACTGCTATTCTAAAATCTCTCGAGAAGTTTTCTTCTAAGAAAAGGCCAAAGGTAAAGAAGGTAGAAAAGCCCCGTCCAATTACCAAGGAACTTGCTAAGTTCATGAAGTTACCGAAGCCTGTATCGAGTCGCGAGGGTGTATTGCGCAATATTTCGCAATATGTGCGGGATAAGAAATTGCAGGACGAAAATAATAAGCGCGAATTTATTCTTGATAAAACCCTGTCGCAATTGCTGAATCTTAAACCAGGCTCTAAACTAACATTTCTAGGTATCAACAAACATATTTCCCATCTTTTTACAGATTCTACAAAAAAATAAATAACTATGAATTATAATGAACCCTCGTTTATTTGGATGTTCCACAACTATTTTAGATAATGTGCTTGTCGTAGGCACACCCTCATTAGGCAAGAAGGGATGTATACATACATATAAATTAAGTGAAAGAGATGTAATAGATACATCCGAACCAGTATATGCTTTAAATGGTCATATTGATGATGGGTTTGGTATATCTTGTAAACTATCTGCTATTTCGGCGAGTGAAATACGTTTAATTGTTGGTGCTCATCGTAAAACAGAAGATTCTGTTTCTACTGGGGCAGCATATATTTATGAATCTACTGATTTTGGGAATTCATGGAATTTTAAAGACCAACTTTTACCCTCTGTATCCAATCACAAGAGTTTTTTTGGATGTTCTGTAGATATAAATGATGATATAGCCATTGTTGGTGCACATGGTGATAATACAGAAGGATGGCGTGTAGGTTCTGTAACCATATTCCAAGAAATAAAACCTGGAAAATGGCAATCCATCAGAACTTTACTTCCAGGTTCATTTTCTAATAACGGTGGACAATCAATTCGTCCAACATGTTCTTATTTCGGATTTTCTGTTTCTCTTTCAAAACAATTTATTGCTATAGGTTCGCCTTCAGAAAGAACACAAGGCTCTGTATATTTATTCCATACAAATGATTCATGGGACTCAGACAATGTTTTATCACACAGAATTGAAGGAGACAATCGCTTTGGTTTCTCAGTTAAATTATCAGAAGAGCAACTAATAATTGGTTCTCCAGGTGTCGAAGGTAATCCAGGAAAAGCATGCATTTATAATACATCCGCATTCTTTGACGCCAGTCTTGGATTTATACCCGCAGCATTATCACAAACACCAACTTATTGTGATACATTACGCACAAAATCTAAATCATCAAAAGCATTATTTGGAAGAGATGTAGACATTTATGATGATTTTGTTGTTGTGTCGGGTTTTGGAAAGAATGATGATGAGTTTGTTGGTAGCGCATTTTTATTCTTAAAAAATAATAACAAAATTGATATTGAACCTGTCGCATGTATTAGAGATAAAAATGCCGCACAACTTTTCGGACATAGTATTTCTATTAGCAATCAATTTATAGTTGTTGGAGACCCTACTTCTGATAATGTTCACGTATATCTTATTCGTAACTTGATTGGTGGTAATAATAAGAGGTGGCATAATTCATCACATTGTATTGAAGCGCCCGAAGAGTATTTGCTTGAAATACATTAAAAAGTGTGTTCCTTAAGATTCAGATTTAAATCTGAGACTAGTAGGGACAAATATGTCTGATTCAAAAAACTGGCGTTCCATAAGAAGTTATGGAATTATACTTGTTAGATTTATACATGACCACCCAGAATATCTTATGGTATGTAGAAAATCAACCTACTGTTTTGTTGACTTTCTTTTGGGAAAATATAGTGATAAAAATGTGGAATACCTTAAATTTATGATCAAAAATATGACCTATTATGAAAGAATGGCTATTACTACTAAAACATATGAAGAATTATGGAGTGAACTATATTCTAAAAGCAGAACACCTACGGGTGCATTCTATGATTATGTATCTCAAAAATTCTATAAATCACGAGACATATTTATAGTTCTTAATTCAACATTGCCATGTATACATAGACACCCAGAATGGGGATTTCCTAAAGGTCGACCAAACCAATCAGAGGATCCTTTCGATTGTGCAAGTAGAGAACTATACGAAGAAACACGGCTTAATCGCTCTTCTTATGAAATTATTTGCGATATTTTGCCATTTGAAGAAAGATATGTTGGAACTAACGGAATCGGATATCGTAATGTTTTCTTTATAGCTAAAGCAAATATGAATTGTATTGCATATCTCGATAGAAGTAACACAGCACAAATTCGTGAAATTGGCTATATAAAATGGTTTCCATACGAAATAGCAATCAAACACTTTAGAGACCACGAAGAATCTAAAAGATGTATACTCAAAAGAGTTAATCAAGCAGTATTAGAATATCATAAAAATAATAAAAATACATCTAATCAACATTCTATATCATAGTCCTCTACACCTATATTACAAGACACACCCATTGACTTAATTTCTTGTAATAAAAGCTTAAATGCATATGGTACTTGTACAATTCTTACATCACCATCATGATATATACCCCTATCTGGATTATGAGGAACTATTTTTCCACTTCGACTATCTACACACATTTCATAAGAATCTGATTTATCCCAAAAAATCTCCTTCACAAATTGACTCATGCCGTGTGATAATAACGCATCACATTCCATAGTTCCAATTTTTAAACCGCCTCCTCGTGCCCTACCACCAACTGGTTGTTTTGTTATAGCATCTTTTGGACCATATTCACCACGCGCATATATTTTATCGGCAACCATTTGTTTCAAACGTTGATAAAATATAGGACCCATACAAGCCTCATTACATACTAATTTCCCAGATGTACCTGAATATAATTTATATTCCGAATTTGGGTCTTGTTTCATTTTGGTTAGAACACTCATTATATTCTCATGTGGTTCTGATAACCCATTAAAATTTGCTACTTCCATTAATCTTCCAGTTTTTAATCCAATATTTCCTGTTAACATCTCTAAAAAATATCCAATCGTCATTCTTGAAGGAAAAGAATGCGGATTAAATATTATATCCGGTACAATACCCTCCTTTGTATATGGCATATTTTCTTTAGCCACAATTATACCAATTACAGCCTTTTGGGCCGCTCTTGATGCAAACTTATCACCTACTATTGGAAATCTTATTTCACTTGTTAATACTTTCGCAATTCTTGGTATTGATTTTGATAAATGTACCTTCTCTACATATTCTCCCTTATGAGCATTTTTTGCTAAAACACTGTTATCTATCCAATTACCCTTAGAATCAATCATATATCCACCAATCAATACAGTATTCTCATTGATTGGACTACCTTTCTTGATTATACCATTGTCATCTAATAAGCTATAATCCCAATTAGAATGCATTTTCAATATATCTTGTTTCGCCATCTTTGGATTTATTATAAATATATTTCCAACATTGTTCTGTATATCTTTCTTTTTCAACTTTTTTTCTGAAGAAATTGATATTTCTTCCCTTAATGAATGCGTTGTATAATAACTTGATACAAATAATCCATTTTCAATAGCAGATTTATTTATTATTATCGCATCTTCCTGATTATACCCACTACATGCTGCTATTGCAACTATTATATTTATTCCATATGGTGCTTTATTATTGTTTAATTTTTCTACAACACCCGTATTTACTATAGGACTTTGACCATAATGTAATAAAGATGCTTTTTGGTCCATTCTTGACCTAAAATTTGAAGCATAAACTGAAACTGCTGCCCTTGATTGTTGTGTAGCATACAAATTTCTTGCTATAGGATTATGCTCTATAAATGGTAAAGTCAATGCAGTCAAACCCAATGATGCCGTTTTAGTTATTTCATAATGTGTCGCATTATCTTCACCACTCATACCAATCAATATAGTATCAGACTCACTTGGGTCTATATATTCACACCCCTTTTTAATCAGTAATTCGGGCTCACAACCCAATAACTCAATATTCTTTAATTCTCCTTTTCCATTCATTCTTAATGGACGCATCATCCTTCCAGCTGTAGTCAAAACCCTTATTTCTGAATCTCTTATTATCCATGCTAAAGAATAAGACCAATGAACATCATTATCTTCGATTTTTTGCCTTTTTTTTCTAAATCTGTTTACAAATTCTTTTGGATTAGAATGGGTTCCTATCCAATCTCCATTTATAAAAATCTTATGAATATTCGGATTATAACGATTAAGACTCTTTAAATTCAATTTCTCAAAACCATTGTCCGTTTCTATCCATTCTCTTAAATCTAATGTATCATATTCAACACTTACAGTACATGTTTGACACAAATGCTTATGTTGCCCTATTGAACTACCGTCGGGTGTTTCAACCGGACAATAATAACCCCATTGTGAATTATGTAAACGTCTTTGTTCCATCGTATTTGGACCATCTGGTAAATGTAAATGTACTCGTCTTAAATGAGACATACCTTCCATAAAAGAATGCCTCAAATACCCCTGTAATACACCCTCATTCCTTGAAGAAGAAGGATTCTTACCCCATCTACCCATAAATGATGTATTTATACTTCTTTGAAAATCTGAATTATCCAATATATTATTAATCGACTCAGATATATCACTCAATATTGTTTCTGCAGATATGATTGTTTTTCTATCTAACTCAATTAACTTGTCCGTTTTGTTCTTTATTCCTTTCAAATATTCCTCATAAAAATCACGAAACATATCATTCATTATCTCTCCTGGCAAACGAACCCTTTTATAAATCAAACTGTCGCGGTCAGTTATTTCTCTTAATCCTAACTGTGTCGTTAATAAATGTCTTGTCATATAACCAAGAAAAGCAGACTTATTCTTTAAAGATACTATATAATCATCTATATTTGTTCCAACATGCGGTAATAAACGATTATTCAATATGTATAGAAGATTACCCTTCCACTTCATAGGATTTGTATTATTTCTATCCGCTTGTACTTTTGTTAATATCGACAAACATTTCAAAGCCATTTCTTGCGTGTAAATTTGATTTACCTCATTAATACTCAATATCATCTCATTTCCTAATAATTTTGCTATGTTTGATGACAAATCACTCCCACATATTGACTCAAGTATATCTCTCTCAGTCTCTAATCCAAGAGCCCTAAATAATATTATTATTGGTATAGAACCTTTCAAAAATGGTATGGTTGCAAATATTGTTTTCGATTTCTTTTCATAAACTAAACTAAACTTCTCTGTAGCACTTGAACCATATTTACTGTCTATTGTTGCTATTAAATTTCCACTTCCACTCTCTATACGCGTATATATTATATTCGTTGCATGATCTTCTTGTGATAAAATCAACTTTTCAAGCCCCTTTACAATAAAATAACCACCCCTCTCATATGGTGATTCACCTAAAGTCGATAACTCACTATCCGACTTGTTTCTTAAATAACAAAATTCTGAATGAAGCATCGTTGGTATTTTAACTAATTGTATCTTCTCTACATTACTAACTTCATTATTACCATGACTAACAACTATTTCAACATCCACTTCTAAAATTCCCTCATATGTTAATCCATCTAAACGACAATCATTTGGATTTATCTTAGGTATTTTATATACTATTCTTTTACCATTTCTTCCACCAATATAAAAATTCACCTTCGTTTTATACTCATTATTCTCTTTATTTTTTAATACACGAATTATATTTCGCGAATCTGAAATTATTCTTGGAATATCTCTATTAATAAAATTATCAAATGACATTGTATTATGTTGTGTTAATAGCTTCGCCATGTAATTAATCTACATTATAAATTTTATCTTATAAACATACTGGACATCTTAATACTCGTGTTTCCATCACTACCGATTGACAACAATCAGAGTTAAATACCCACATACATGGGTGCTTTTTCTTTAGTTTTACATTACGATTTACTACTTCAAAACTCATACAACCCTCCTTTATATCATTCATAGTTGGATTTCCATGAAAATACTTCTTTAAAATCTCTATACCACCTCTATTTAAAGAATCCTTTATAACATCAATTACTATTGTTCTACAACTATTTGATGAATTCTCTACGGTAAATACACAAAACGGTAATTCAAATAAACCATTCACCTCTTTATCCCCAGTTATTATTTTATTCACTATATGGGCTGTTTCTAAAGAAACATTAAACCAATTAGTAACTATATGATACATATTTGGAACCATTTTTCCATTTCTTGGATGATCATTATGATAAACAACCCATTTATTACTAACTGGTACAATCGCTGTCGAAAACATCCTTGTTTGAGCAACAATCGGATTTGATAGAACTATATCATTCTCTAAAAATGGTTCATCATACCCAAAACCAAGAGTCATTACACGACCATCCGCATTTTTGAACTTTAAATAGAAATGCCCATTAATATATGGAGAACGTTCTATCCTAACCCAATCATCTTGTTTTAGAATAAACATTATTTTTGTTTCTTTAATTATCCTTAATTCGATTTGTCCATCTACCTAACATACTTGGGAAACCCGTAGGACCTTGATTTTCTCTATAATCATAATTAGTTCTTGTTCCAGAACTATATCCAAGATAACTTGTTATTCCTGATAACCATCTCCCTCCTTTACCCTTCTTAATAACCCCTATTAACATACCCAGAACAAACAATATTCCAACAACTAACAACAAGATTTTCAATCTTTTATTTGTCTCTTTTTGCTTATCATTCTTCTTTCTTAAATATTCAACCTTTCTTTTATAACTATATTCATCCGTTTCTAAACCATCTAATTCCATCACTTTTCTTCTTATTGTATCCCCTCCTACTAAATCACGTTGACGTTTAGCATCATCTAATTCTGCATTCAGTAATTCTATTGTACCTGCGTGTATTTCTTCTAATTCATCTATCTTATCTTCTAAAGCTTCCTTATCTTCCTTTAATCCATTAATTTCTCCTTCAAACTTATCGTCACAAAATTCTACTTTTTCTGCATCAGTTAAATATTCATAATATGTAGAAAATACTTCAGCTTCATTTAATGCTTTTGTATATAATTTTATTCCAGTTAAATATACATCTTTTCCAGTACTTATGTTATATTCTGGACCATCAGTAGATGTAACACCATCTGGACCAGCTTTTGTACTTAGAATAAGACCTCCTAATCCTCTGATAAAAGCAGGAGTATCGCCTTCAATTATATTTCGTGAAAGTATTAAACCACCATTCAGATAAAAACTCTCTACATTTTCAACTTCATCAATACTATAAGTTACTACATTTGGTCCTACTCTTCCAAATTTTGGCAATTTAGAATGCCTTTTCATCATACCTAAACCGTTAGAACCAGCACTTGCATATAGCCATTCATATCCTGGCCTTAAAATCACACGATATATATTTTGTGCATCATTGTTAGATAAATCTGTGAATACTGGAGGACCCATATCCATTTCTCTCTCTTCTACATTTTCAATGAATGCACCATTTTGATATTTCTTAACTCTTGAGCTTAAACGCATGATATTTCCATCATTTTGAACTTTTAAATTTAGAGAATCATGTGTCTTTGAGAATGATACTTCAAACATATTTGATGATGTACCCGAATTAAGTTTTGAAAAATCATCATACCATAATTCTACTCTTAATTTGTGATTCGTAGTACTTCTATAATCAATTACACTTATCTTCATAACAACCAAATGATTACCTATTACCATACTTGTTGGTCCGCTCGCCGGTCCAAAACCCATACACGGCTGCGTACAGGTGCTCGGCATCACCCACACGGAATTAGTACCTATCGCGTCCAAATCCATAGATGTTAGATTTAATATATTAGGATTCTTGTTTCCCTTCCCAGCCCAAGGTTCATTACTATGTCCAGACAGTAATTCTTTACCTGGTACATTTTCAGGTAGCAGCGACTTACCCATCATAAAACCACCAAGTGCTAGACTTTTCCAGTCTTCTCGCATTAGACCTGCCTCAGTTATATTATATACCAACGATATAGTTTTATAATCTGTCATATTAGCTGATAAATCTCTCAGCTCTATACCATCATATTTTCCCTTATCAAACCCATTCATCCATAAGCCATCTGCATCATTTATTGCAAGAGAACTCATTGATAATGTTCCATGTTCCTCAACAACATCTGCCGCATTTTCACCATCATTAAACACTAAAAATTTATCAGGGTCATATGATGACTCTTCACTTGAGTTTGTAAATGACTCCCTTCCTACATTATATAATGTAAATACAACAGATGTGATTGTTAGAAGCAATACGATAACACATACTTCTTTCATAATATATACTACAAAAAATTACAGAGCTTTATTAATTCTAAATTGTTAGTTGCTTTTTTATTATTATATATTTGTTAATGGTTCGTAAATTAGGTGGTTCAGATACATATTGTGAGCTTAAAGAAACAAATAGAAGAATGTGTAAAGTTACAAACGACAAAAGAAAAAATTCAGATGATTGTGAATATAGAAAAGAGACCAAAAAGTGTTATATTATCAATAAAAAGAAGACTAAGTCTAAAAATCTTACTCAAATACCATCAGAAAAAGTAATTGAAGTAATAGATTATGATTTTCAGCAAAAACCTTCTTATGAAACTATAAGAAAATATAGAGAGTTTCTGAATAAGCCAGAAGATTCTGAATTGATTTCTAATAATCCTAAAATATTACACGATTTTATAAGCAATATAGATAGAAAACAACATATTGGCGATTTTTGGTTTGATAATTCGGTTAGAGTTGAAACTATTCAAACAGTATCAGAAAATCCAATTATATCGAATTTGGAAAAAAAACTCCCTGTTAAAAACAATAAGAAAACTATACTAAAATCAAGTAATGAAATTCCTGTCTTTAACTTGCAAAATTATGAATTAATAAATGTACCTGCAGATGGTAATTGTGGTTATCATAGTTTCGTCAAAAGTATGAATTTAAAGAAGTATAGCTTGAAATATTACAAACTTGAGAGAGATACACCTGATAAATTAAGGTTATTGCTGTATAAGAAATTATCTAATTCAAAAGATTCGAAGAATTTAGAAATTATAAAACGGATAAAAGGAGGAATTAACCAAAAAAATATAGAACAAGACTTTTGGTTAGAACAAGAAGAATTTGAATTATTAGCCTCAATATTTAAAGTATGTATTCATATTTGGGATTCAAGAAGCAATTTTTGGACATATATTCCTATCGACTATAAAGATAACTTTGACACATGTATTAATAAACACCAAAATATATATATTTATGCAGACGGTATTCACTATCAAACACTCAAAAGAAAGATATAGAAATAATATATATATTAAGATAAATGGTTAAGCCTTTCGATCACTCATTTATGCAACAACATCGTGCAACAACTCAACTTGCTTTACAAACACCAATTGTTAATTACCGTGACGGCTTCGGTTGTGTTGGTCCAAATGGTCAACATGTGGACAAGGATTCGTTCTTAAAATACAATTCACTTCTTACACACCACGGATCAAAAACATCACTTCCACAAAGTGGTTTTTTAACTGTACCATTCATGGGCGGCGGATGTAGAGCAATTGGAAAAGAGCCTCGTCTTGACTTCGAATATTCTTACGCTCCAAAAAGTACTATGTCAGAAGCAACACGTAATCGCTTCATTCCTTTAGTTGGATGTCTTGCAAATGAAGTTCAAAATCCAGAACATATCATTCCTGAAGACAATCATGATTCATGGCCTCGTGGAGGATATCCTTCAAGAGGATGTAAAAATGTTAGAGGACCTTTTCCAGAGCCATTAACAACTAATGTATGTAATCCAAACTAAATTATATAATTTCAATTTACATTAATCCACCTTGGGTTCCATAACCCTCATTCCATGTGCGAATTTCTGTTTTCATGGATTCATCATTCACAGTATTTGATTGAGCATCTTTGAATTGAAACTCATTTGTGAATTCGGTATTTGCTTTTTTATTGAAAATACTGTCTTTTACAAAAACGGTATCTTTCAATGGTGGTCTCTGTATTTTTACAGGTTTCTTTAAACTTACCAATTTCTTCGAATCCTTTTTTACTACAGGACTATTATCACACCCACATGATTTCATGTCATTATTAATTAATAATTGGTGTTTGGTCAATAGATATGTAAAACCAATTAATATTGCCAAATAATGATCACAAGAAAAAGCTAAAGCCATTGCCGCTAAAACTGTAAAACGAACGAATGGATGGTTCAATCTTTCAGATGTTAAATTCTTAGGGATATAATCTATTCCTATACAACAGAATACTAATAGTACAAATGTTAAAACAATCGTAAGTTCGCAGACTTCTTTACTTATTTCTACCATTTTATACAAAGGCAACAAAAAAATATCAAATGTATGAAAATCAAAAAGTTATTTTTGATTTTTTAAATATACCATAATATAATGTCTTTCTGCTCTTATGAAGAAGCATGGGGAGCACCTTATAATTCTAATCAAAAAAATGACCATGTAATAAATAACAATGAAATTATTCACGAAAATGTTAAAAATGAGGTGTTAAACAAACACAACGATGTACAAGATGATGAGGGTATGGTTGAAGTTGCACCATTACGTGGTTCCTTGTTAGGTGGCGCTATTCCAGAAGAGCAATGGAAAACGAATGAACTTGAAGATTCTTCTGGCGATATACATACATATGGTAGTCCTAAATACATTTCCAGTTTAGAATCAAGTTTTGATAAGAAAATTGATCAATTGATTAATAAACTTGAAAAATTCTCACAAAAATGTAATCAACCTAATAGAGAATCTCAACAAACTACATGGACAGATGTTATTGTTTTCATTTCGTTGGGAATTGCCGCAATATTCATTATTGATATGTTTTTTAAGTTTGGAAAATGGATTGTTACATCTCAATTATCAGCTATTTCCCAATCTACAAGAACACCACCCCAAATGATACCACCACATATGCCACAACCTCAAATGCCCATTAGAACATCTGTACCTGAACCACAAAGATACACATCATACCCCACCATGCAAAATATGAATGCTCCACCTATGTATAATTATAGAGGAAGTGTACCATATTATCCTCAACAATCGGGTGTACCTCCTCCAAGAGGTATTTAAAATTTTTAATATTATTGGTTAAACTTTAAACAATTAATCATTATAATGGTTCGTAATAAGGGTAAAGGTGGTAAAAACTTTAAGAAAGCCAAAAATTATGAGACTGTAGACAAACGTCAGATTATATACAAAACCGAAGGTCAAGAATATGCTATCATAACCAAAATGCTTGGGAATGGGAGATGTGAATGTAAATGTTATGATGGAAGAACACGATTAGGACATATTCGGGGTAAAATGCATAAACGGGTTTGGATATCTATCGGTGATACGGTTTTAGTATCTTTAAGAGAATATCAAGATGAAAAAGCCGATATTATACATAAATACACTTCTGAAGAAACTAAAACATTAATCAGTTATAATGAAATTACAGGTAATATTAAGATTGATGATGAAGATGGTATAAATGATGATAATGATAGCAACGCATCTTGTGAAATTGATTTTAATGATATTTAGTTTACGTTGATTTTTCATCCACAAAAATTAAACCCTTAATAATGGCGTATCTTAATCCAAATACAATTGTTCTGGATGATTTTTCAACACCTGAATATGTACAAGCAGATTTTCTAATTGAAAATGCTGGAACTATGAATTTTTTAGAAATTGAGATAGATAGAACAACATCAACTGTAACTAAATCAACTATAGATAATATTACTTGGGGTAATAATGCAAGCCTTATGTTAAGTAATGACCTAAATATACCCAATTATATTACTCTTAATTCAAATCACCAGAATTCTATGCTTCATACAAGTTTTTTGACTGAAACATCGCCACAAAGTCTTATTAAAGGGATTGTTTTTACCATTTGTGTTAAAAATATATTTAATCTTGATGATTCACAGATTAGCAATATTGATTTTGTTCAAGACAATGACCGGTTGAATTCCGTTTTTTTTGATAACGACCCAACAACAACTTTAGTCAATGACCTTCTTAACGCATCACAAAATGACTTTAACAGAACACTTACATCAGATGGTACAAATGAGGATGAATATGCTTACTGGGATACAAGAATTGGACCATCAAATCAAACCATCATATTTGTTGATGATGATAAAATGTACTCATTTTATGGTTTACGTCTAAAACTAATACCAGGAACCACTCCTATAATATCTGGAACATCCATTTCGGATGTAGGCAATCAAATTACAACACCCGGATTTTATAACAATGATGGTCATGAATTATATTTTATTATGAGTTGGAATGTACAAATAACCGGTTTTGGAGAAGGTAATGCAAGCAGTGGCCCTAAACAAAATTGGAATGTTGAATTTCTTGATATAAATAATGGTGACTCCCTATATAATGATATCATTAAAACAGACTCAAATGGTTCTTTTTTAATACCACAACATGCTATCAACGCTGAAGTATTTGAAATATCAGTTACTTGTATTGACTCCAGCGGGTTTGATACACTTACAGATGAACAATCTGAAATTGGTGAAAATTTTACAGCTATTGGAACTTCCGAAACTGGATTGATATCACAAGCTACTCCATTATCTTCTGTGTTGGCAGAAGGATTTAAAGAAACTGGAAATTTAAATTTAGCATCGTATAAAAACCTTAAATCGTCTTATGAATCAGCTTTTGGTATATCAGATATTAATATTAATCCATATGATACTGAAGTAGATGATACTAATGCTACCATAAATTCTTCAAAAATTCTTGAAATTGAAGCACTAACAGATGGTATGAGAACAGTTCTTTCTGAAAATTCCAGTATGTCTCGCTCTAATATACAAAAAAAAATTAGAAAAGCTATTTCACAAAAATTAACATCTCCAAATATAGATTTCACCAATACAACAATCATATCGGATATGATTCAAACTGCTGCTACAGAAGTTGTTGATAATGGTACAAATATTGTAACTTTAAAAAATAAAGCAACAGGATTATCCTCTTCTGTTAATTATATTAAAACTACTTTTCATTCTCACTCCTCTTCTAATAGAAATACACGACTGTTTGAACTACATAAATCATTAACAAGTGTTAAGAACACATTCAAAGCATCTCCAAACTTTAATACCAATATTACAAGTTCTATCACAAATCATAGAAATATTTTAAATGTCTCAAAGTTTAATGTCCCATCCAGAAGTTTATGGAAAAGAAAATGGGATGTTCGTTTTGTTTCAAATCCACCAGTATTTATCAACCAAGACGCAACATATACCTATACACCAATCGCAAAAGGTAGTGTTCAACAACATACACCAATAATAGTTATTTTTAAACCTTCATGGCTTAATTGGGACGGCAAAACACTTTCTGGAACTCCTGATAATAGTCATGTAGGTAGTCACAGTGTTATATTAAAATCAATAGAAGACACCAGGGAAAGAAATCAACCATTTGCAATTACTGTCAATAATATTAACGATACACCAACCTTTACGAATAGTCCACTCGCAATTATCGACATTGCTTATCAACCAACATATTCTTATACTCCAACTGTAAATGATATTGATGTTGGAGATAGTCTTACAATTACCTGTGAAACTGATTTGACTAATTCTTGGCTTAGTTGGAATGGAACAATTCTTCAAGGCTCTCCCAATTATTCCCAAATTGGTAATTATTCAATACATTTAAGAGTATCGGATAATGGTTCACCACAAAGGTCTGGCAATATTCATTTTACAATAGAAGTCATTTCTACAAATCAACCTCCCTTTTTTACAACTACACCTTCCGCAATTATTGATGAAGATTCTGAATATAATTATACACCCACAGCAAGTGATGTTAATCTGAATGATACTTTGAACTTTAGTGTTCCAACAAAACCGTCTTGGTTAAACTGGAATGGAACAAAACTAAATGGAATACCTACAAATAATGATATTGGTAACCATAATGTTACGATTAGAGTCAATGATGGTATTGTTCATGTCGACCAATCATTTATAATTAGTGTTAATGCAGTGAATGATGCCCCTATTTTTACAAGCAATCCACCCGCAATTGTTGATGAAGATACATTATATACTTATACACCTACTGCCAGTGATGAAGAAGGTGATTCTTTAACATTTAGTCTTCACGCCTCAAACGCAAAAGGACCAGCATGGCTAAACTGGGATGGAACAACACTTTCTGGAACACCCACAAATGATAATATAGGAAATACAACTGTCACAATCAGGGTTAGTGATGGCGCTATTAATGTTGACCAATCATTTACAATTACTGTCAATAATGTAAATGATGCCCCAGTTTTTACAACTACACCAAATGCAACAGTATATACTGACGAAGATACTCTATATACTTACACACCAACTGCCACGGATGTTGATGTAGGTGATACTGTTAGTATTAATCTTCATTCTAAAAGCGAAAAAGGACCAACATGGCTAAACTGGGATGGAACAACACTTTCTGGAACACCTACAAATGATAACGTAGGAAACACAACTGTTACAATCAGGGCAAGTGATGGTGCTGTTCATGTTGACCAATCGTTTACGATTACTGTCAATAATGTTAATGACCCTCCAGTTTTTACAAGTACTCCTTCAAATTCAGTTATTGATAATACAACATATAGTTATACACCAACTGCTATTGATGTTGATTTAAATTATTCACTTTCATTTAGTATTGTAACAAAACCAAATTTTTTAACTTGGAATGGTACTACACTCTCAGGTGTTCCAAGTAATAATACTGGTGATCATAATATTATAATAAGAGTTACAGATGGAATCGTTAATGTTGACCAAACATTTACACTGGAAGTTAATAGATATATTTTTGAAACAAGAACTTCTCTAGTAACTGCTGTAAATGCATGGACAACAAATTCAACAACTGCAGCAGCAATTTATGGTCCTATAAATAATTGGGATGTGTCTCAAGTAACAAATATGAGCCAATTATTTAAAGATAAAACAACATTTAATGATAATATTTCGGAATGGGATGTATCCAATGTGACGCATATGGAAAGTATGTTTAATAGTGCTACATCCTTTAATAAACCCCTCAATGATTGGAATGTATCAAATGTTGAAAATATGAAAGGTATGTTTTGCGTCGCAAAACTTTTCAATCAAAACATTTCTGGTTGGAATGTGTCAAAAGTGACAACCATGCAAAATATGTTTTATATTGCGGAAGTCTTTAATAATGGTGGAAATAGTAGCATAACTAATTGGAATGTATCAAAAGTTACAGCTATGGCAAGTATGTTCAGAGAAGCTAAAGCCTTCGATCAACCTATTGGAAATTGGAATGTATCTATTGTAAATAGAATGGATTATATGTTTAAAGATAATACATCATTTAATAAAGATATTGGTAATTGGAATGTATCAAATGTAGTTTTATTTAACAAAATGTTTCATTCGGCAGAGGAATTCAATCAAGACATTGGTGATTGGAATATGTCAAGTGCAACAAATATGAATCACATGTTTAGATATGCTAATGACTTTGACCAAGATATTTCTAGCTGGAATGTACCAAGTTCACGTGTAACAGTTGGTTTAGATACATATGCAAGCGCAGGAACAAATCATTCAGATTCTTTATTATTTAACAGTTCAAGTCTCTATTATTTTAAAATAAATAGAACTCCCCTCACAAATAGCAATATACAAACTGCAGTCAATACGTGGATTTCTGATACATCAATACTCGAATATGGTGGACATATTTCGACTTGGGATGTGTCACAAGTGACAAATATGGGTGATTTGTTCAAAGATAAAACATCATTTAATGAAGATATTTCTGGATGGGATGTATCTAATGTAACAAACATGAAAAATATGTTGGACGATGCAGCAGTTTTTAATCAACCAATTGGAAACTGGAATGTATCCAAAGTAACAAGTCTGCAAACAATGTTTTATAGAGCAGTAGAATACAATCAACCTCTTAATAATTGGAATGTATCTAATGCGATATCTCTGCGAGGTGTATTTTTTAATGCAGAAAAATTCAATCAACCTCTTAATAATTGGAACATATCCAGTGCAACAACTATTCGGGTAATGTTTAGAAACGCACTTGTATTTGATCAGGATATTTCCAATTGGAATCCAGCAAATATTAATGGAGGTGGAAATAATGACGGATGGCTTTCTTGGGGTGATACTACCGGTCATAGTGATGCTAAATTTAGAGGTTCCAGTCAATATTACTTTACAATAAATGTAACTCCCCTCACAGATAGCAATATCCAAACTGCCGTAGACAGTGCATTAAATAATGGTAATTCATTAGATGAATATGGTGGACATATTTCGGATTGGGATGTGTCACAAGTCAGCAATATGCAATCTTTATTTAGAGACAAAACATCATTTAATGAGGACATTTCTAATTGGAATGTATCCAATGTAGTAAATATGCAATATATGTTTTCGCAAACAAGTTTCAATCAACCTCTGAATAATTGGAACGTATCAAAGGTTACAAAAATGGATAATATGTTATATGGAACACCTTTCAATTCACTTATAGAGAGTTGGAACGTATCTAAAGTAACGGATATGGCTGGTATGTTTACAAATGCATCTCAATTCAATCAATCTATGAATAATTGGAACGTATCCAATCTAGGACACATGAACTCGATGTTTGAAAATGCAACATCATTCAATCAAAATCTTAATTTATGGAATGTGTCTAAAGTAACATTCATGGGCGATATGTTTAAGGGTGCCACGAGTTTCAATCAACCTTTGAATAATTGGAACGTATCTAAAGTAACGGATATGCATGATATGTTCAATGGAGCAACATCATTTAATCAATCACTTCATAATTGGAATGTATCAAAAGTTAAAACCATGCAATCTATGTTTTATAATGCAAAAATTTTCGATAGAACCCTGATTTGGGATGTATCTAATGTAACAAATATGAAAAATATGTTTTATAAAGCGGAGGTCTTTAATAATAATGGTGACACTAGCATAAATAATTGGAATCTGTCTAAAGCAACAAGAACAGATAATATGTTTAGAGAAGCGAAATCCTTCAACCAACCTATTGGAAATTGGGATGTATCCAAAGTGACAACTATGGATTATATGTTTAATAATGCACACATATTCAATCAAGATATTGGTGGTTGGAATGTATCCAATGTAGCTACTATGAAAAATATGTTTCATTCGGCAAATGAATTCAATAATGGTGGCCAGAGTAGCATAAGTAATTGGGATGTATCTAATGTAACAAATATGAAACATCTGTTTAGATATGCTGGTGATTTCGACCAAGATATTTCGGGATGGAATGTATCTAGTGTAACAACGGGTTCAGATAAATATGCAAGTGCAGGTACAAATCATAGTAATGATTTATTCAACGATTCAAGTCTTTATTATTTTACAGTAAATCAAGTCGCTATTACAAACAGCAACATACAAACTGCAATAAATGAATGGATAAGTGATCCGGAAACTGCAAATACTAAATATGGAGGTAACATAAATACTTGGGATACGTCTACAGTGACAAATATGGATTCTCTATTCGAAAATAAGACATCTTTTGCTGGTGGTGCAAATATTTTTGGAATAGGGGATGATCTGCCAGCAAATTTTGGTGAAATAGGTGGTACTCACGTTAATAATGGTGTTCCAAAAGCAATATTATACTGGGCGTACGATCAAAATGATGGTAACATAATTGTTAGTACTGAAGATAATGCAGCATCATTAAAGATGGTAAAAATTTCGCAAGATGGTACAATTGCCTCCGTGATTTTTGAGCAACCTCTAAATAATAATCAATATATTGATTTGACTCATCCAGTTAGGGTTGCTAACATAACTACTGTAAGATCTGCAGAAGATCTTATTAATGTGTATAATAATCCATTACAAGCTGGAAGTCATATAGATTACACATTTGAAAAAGGAACCGGTTTTGATGATATAACTTTTGGTGATAATTCACTAGCTAGTTGGAATGTATCCAATGTGACAAGTATGCAAAATATGTTTAAGGGTGCAACTGACTTTAATAGCGATATTTCAGGATGGGATGTATCTAATGTAAATAATATGCAAAATATGTTTGAGGACGCTACATCTTTTGACCAATCTCTTGGTAGTAGTGTATATGTAACTATAGACGCAGACTTTGTCGCAAGAGACGGAGTTGTAACATCCAGCGGAGGATCAGACCCTTCTTTCACATTGACTCAAAATTCATTACACAGAGATAATAATGGTGTTTGGAATCGTGGTAATCAATTTCTAAATTCAACACGTATTTCAGTTAATTGTAAAGTGTCTTGGAGACATGATGCATCAAATGGTTATAATGTTGTATTATTTTCAAAAGATCCCAATACATTAGATTGGAGTACACATATTAGTGTAGTCGCGATGGCACAAACTTATAACCATTTACCTACAACTCAGGATGGTTTGGAAATAATTCATGTTAAGGGTAGTGGTCATGGAGCGTCTGGTTATTGGACAAATGCAGATTATACTATTTTACAAGCGCAAGGGGGAACGCTAAATATTGCTAGGGCAAAAGGAGTAGATTGCAGTATTGAAACAATAGATGGACAAGCCATTTTGACTATTGGTAGTAATGTATACACAACTTTAAGAAAGTATAATAATACTAATGGATGGTATGTTGGTTTTTGGGCGTATGCTAATGCAAACAGATCTTGGACTAACGTAAAAGTTGAAGAGAGAATCGGTAGGTCACTAACAGGTTCTGGGTGGGATGTATCAAATGTGACAGAAATGACGTCTATGTTTGAGAATGCATCATCTTACAATCAACCCATTAGTAGTTGGAACGTATCCAAAGTTACAAATATGGATTCTATGTTTGAGAATGCGAGTTCATTTAATAAAGATATTAGTGGTTGGGATGTATCTGCAATTGATATTACTTCGAAATCATTGTATACTTTTGGCTTAAATTCGGGACATTCTTCCACTATATTTAATGGAACTGAATTTTTAGAAGCAGGTGGTGGTGTTACTATAGGTAACGTACATGACTGTAAATTGAAAATAATTGGTTCGCCTCATCAAAATGGTTATGGTGGAAAATATGTAATTATAGTCGACATCAAACTACAAAACGTAGATACTGGAGAATATCTTACATTAACTAATCCAACTGTATCATCATTTGGCTGGGGTGGTGTTGAAGCAGACAAGGCAATTGACGGTAATTTGACCGGTAATGGTTGGCATTCGGCAGACGGTAATAATAATGGAAGTTCAATAGAGAATATATGGTGGAAAGCAGATGTACAATTAGATTTAAGTACCTCATATAAAGTATATGTTACAGGAAGACATCGAACTCATAATGAATCCAGTCCAGTAATTGTACAAATCTGGAATTATGATGAAACTACTATATTTGTACAAAGTCCTATATTAAAACATTATACTTGGGGTTCTAATACACAAGTAACTGATACACATACTTTTGATAATCTGTTGACAATAAGATTTGATATAATTAACAACAGGACGGCTACTAAAGCTGGGGTTGATATATCAGATTCATTAACAGCGACCTTGAATGGCCAAACTACATTTATACTTAAAACATTAAACCCGTCCAGTTCAGATTTTTATAGTAATGAATACATGATTGAATGGGAAGATGATCCAGTTAGCTATCAACATGGAGGTTATTATTTAACCTATAATGGTTTAAATAATTTTGATAGCAATTTCATGCTTAATGGAGGTCCTATATGGTGGTGGTATTTGAATGAAGGTACATATACTTATCCGCAGATAAAGTGGACTACTAGTGGTTCGTATTGGCCTAATAGTGTATTTGGAAATCAAGCGGGGTGGGACGCGTTTCGAAAAAAACACACATTGAAGTTTAAATTTATTGATAATACTAATTGGCGAATCACATATATTATTAATGGTTCAGAATACAGTCAAACAATACCAACTTATGGTGGTTGGACATTCTCTGACAAAGAATCAATTGAAGTACGTTATAGAATGAGTACAGCATATGAAACTGGTGCTAATCCGTTCACGTCACCGCACACACTTACATTTTATGACTCAATCCCAACTAATGAGATAGTGTTAGGAGGAGGTCGGGGTTCAAATACTAAGTATTGGATAGCTCTATACAGAAAACGGACTTCAGTACTCGATGGTAATTTTATTGATATTGATTCGATTAAAGCTTATAATCAAAAAGGTGAAAGAGTATATCCTCGATTGAAGAACTCCTTCGGAACCGATGCTCCGTATCCAATGTCAAACGCTATTGCAATAGGATGGGCAACTACTGAAACTAGTGCTGAAACAACTGTGAATGGATTCAACCACCAGTATTTTTGGTCTACAAACGGACAAAATCATAATAATTATAGTGGAGGATGGATGATGTTTTTAGAAAAGCCGTATAGAATCGATATTAACATGAGAAGCGGTTCGAATAGCCGTAAACCTCATTTTATGGTAGGAACTTCGGGAATTGCAGCCACTACTCCTTGGGATAATGGAAATGTTACGAATCCAAGTAATATATCAGATATTGAAAATGAATGGGAAGTATTACATGAATTTAATGATTCATCTAATCCATCATTCTACAGTATACATATAGGTGGTATTTCGCATATTAGTTCTATATCACAAACCCCCGATTTATGGTATCAATATTCAGATATAATGGCTTCAGAAAATCTATTTGATGGAGATGCTGGGATACAATGGCATGGTATTTCCAGTGGTAATTATTCAGACGAAATACAACTTGAATTTGTTGATCCTATAAAACTAAAATCAATAAAATCTTGGTTCACTACATACACAAATCTAGCAGACTGGCCAAGTGGTATAAATATAGATGGTTCACATGATGGTACAAATTTTGTTCGTCTACTAACAAATGGAGCGATGAAAGCGGGATATAATGATACCGGTGACCTAATTGAAGATACAAATTTTGTAGAAACGCAAATACCCCTAGAAAATCGAGGTTACTATAAATATTATAATTTCCATTTACTAGATGGTAATCAAGGTTGGACAAGATGCGGTGAAATGGCTTTACGCGGAGAGTATGTAGCTACTCCAGGTTATGAGTTAAGTGATAATATACTTACTAGTACTAGTGGTTGGACACCTGAATATACAATGCCTACACCAAATGTAATGTTAAGTAATCAGTCATCTGCAATAGCTACGAATTCCGGATGGTCTAGAAACAGTATTAATTTCCAAACCGCATCTAATAATTATAGTAGAGTTGATTTTATAACAAGTGGTTCACGCTTCTGTGTCGGTTTAGTTAAAGAAAATCTAAGTTCTGTAACTAAACAACTTTTAACAAGTAAAGCGCATTTTGGTAATGGAAATACGACTCATTGGCAATTCCATTCTAATGCGGTAAATATTCTTTCAGAAACAGGTTACGATAGTTGGAACAACCATGGAAGTTATGCACAGGCTGTGAATAAAGTATGTTCAATAATCAGTACTGATTATTGGGAAGAAAATCCTTTTGGGACTGATCCGACTAATATTGGTACTATTAATGCGAACCAATACCCCAATTCGCCTATTAGCAGCTGGGGTCTAGATGATGATGGATATATAATTTTAGAGCTGCGCGGCCACACCATTGGCGATGGCTATAATTATTATATTAAAATCGACAAACAAGGTAATATGAAGGAGGGTAGTTCTTATTATAAAGCTGCTGGAGGCGCAGGCACACAATACGCACCGACTAGTTTGTCAGATTTAATATCTAGATATAATAGCGGAAATGGCGGACAAATTTACTCATTTAATAAAGCCACAAACTTTCCAGGAAGGTCTACTATTAGATTTATTATTGATGGAACATTGGTAAGAACTATTACTCACAGTGGTCCTCCTGGAGGATATTATATTAATGCCTTAATAAATGGTCAAGGTCACATTGAATTTCTACCAAATCCATATATGTATTTTGATTGTATTCGTGTTCCAAAAGTTTTAAATACGAATACGTTGGTTGCTTATGCTTCGGATGCGGCTCGTATGAACAATCCTGCTTTAGATGACTATACTAGTACTAGTGGTGGATATATATTAATTACTAACAGTAGCAGTAATCCAAATCATAAGAAATATAGTTCGAGTCAGAGTATCAATCATAACCATAACTTACTAACGATGTATGCATTTAATCATTATACTATTAACTTTAATGCAACTTTAACTCAATCAGAAGGATATTGTATTGCAGTTTGGGTGTATCATACTGCTTCCGGCAGTCCTTTTTACTATGGTGATGAAATATTATCTGGTTCTCCTGGCAGAATGCATATAAATAATAATAATAAATTTATGAGTACCGATTTAATAGAGATTAATTATTATTATTTATTTGTTGTCCAATTGGCGCCTTCATCATCAACATATAAATATTATTATGGTCAATATGATGCAAATATGAACCCAGTTGGTAAACTTCAATTTTCGAATACAAGCGAAGGCAGTCAATATACTAATTATAATAGAACAAGTATGGCTACTTATAATACCGCACACAACACTGATAAATGTTATTATTTAGAATCTATGGCATTTAGAGGCGATTGGAATTACGATAGTATAAACAATTATTTATACTATAGAAATTTCAAGTATGGCACAGGAAGAACAAGGTATTAGAGCAATTGATAAATAAATATATTACATATTGTTATGAAAACACTTTTGGATAAGAGGTTTAAGCATAATTTTACTAGATAAACTAATAAAATCTCTCTAAAATGGTTTGTAAAGATAAGAAGAAATGGATAGCGTATTGGTATGAAAACAAAATACGAAAATATCAATCCTTTGATAATGAGCAAGAAGCAAT
>CEQM01015993.1_pt1 | contig 23415 bp, 18 predicted proteins | sample 531111 | NCBI WGS metagenome assembly CEQM01 (sample SAMEA2621278, study PRJEB7988) | marine metagenome | biome: marine biome (ENVO:00000447); feature: deep chlorophyll maximum layer (ENVO:xxxxxxxx); material: "saline water (ENVO:00002010), including plankton (ENVO:xxxxxxxx)" | depth 120 m
TCTCCGCATTGAAGACCATCATAAACTGCTGTTAATGGAGCAGTAAATCCTGTTATCCCCTCAACAGTAGACTCTGGGGCTGGAGGCTGATTAACACCTTCCCAGCCAGCTCCTGTGTAATCATTATCATACCAAAAAATATTATAATCTTCAAAATCTGGATCTATACTATTACAATCAGGATCATTAGTCATCTCACCATCATTAATAGTATTAATAGCCACTGGTGTCGTGGTATAAATCCCTGTATTATTATCCACCCAATCATCATAATCCACCGCACCTTCTGTCTCTGGAACCAAAGCAATATTTACCGCACCATTGGTGTATGGGCCAGCAATCCCTGGGCCGCTAAGAAAAAAGCCGAAAATATCATTAAACTGTGAACATGTATAGCTTGTATATTCCATAGAACCAAATACATAATTAAAGGCTACACTCTCTGAATTAGCCACAAAATCAAATTCTAACATAGTAACATTATTGACTGAAAACCCAGTCATACCAATAGCGCTAAGCGCATCTTCTAAGTCGTCATCTCCACTAACTCCTGATCCAGTCCCAAAACCATCAGTAACAAAATCTAATCCGCCAGTAGATAATATTACACCTTCTTCAAAACCAATATTAGCATTGAAACCATCAAAATAACCGATACCATTAGCAAAACCAACAGAAGAGAAATTAGAAGTAGTCAAGTCTTCATCACAAAGTACATTATTGACAAGATATGCTTCCGTATCATTAGGGGCATTATTAGTTACCGCAATTTGTGCAAAAGATACACTATAAAGCAAGGTAAAAAATATCAAAAATCTTAAAACCATAGTTTTATTTTATTAATTCAAATAACTTCGATGCTAACAAACAAAGATATATTTTTATAAAATACTAAATTTACATTAAATAAACAATTTTCTTGATTTATTAAAAAAAAAGCAATTATGAATACATTAGAATACATAGAAAAACATAAAGAACGTTTCTTAAACGAATTATTTGAACTTTTAAAGCAACCCTCAATAAGTGCTAATCCAAAGTACAAAGAAGATGTCATTAAAACAGCAAATATGGTTAGGGAAGGGTTAGAGAAAATTGGAATTGACAAAGCACAGCTATATGAAACCGCTGGATATCCAATTGTTTATGGAGAAAAAATTATTGACCCTAAGCTTCCAACAGTATTAATTTATGGTCACTATGATGTTCAACCACCTGACCCTTTAGAGCTATGGGATTCTGAACCATTTAATCCAGAGATTAGAGATGGTAAAATATATGCAAGAGGAGCATGTGATGATAAAGGACAATTTTTTATGCATGTAAAAGCTGCAGAAATTATGATTTCTACAAATACTCTACCATGTAATATAAAATTTATGATTGAAGGAGAAGAAGAAGTTGGCTCTGAAAACTTAGAAACATTTGTGAAAAATAATAAAAGCCTATTATCAGCAGATATTATATTAATCTCAGATACAGGTATTATCGCAAATGACACACCTTCAATTACAACGGGACTAAGAGGACTTAGCTACGTAGAAGTAGAAGTCACTGGACCTAATCGAGATTTACACTCTGGATTATATGGTGGAGCAGTAGCAAATCCTATAAATATTCTATGTAAAATGATAGCATCATTACATAATGATAAAAAACAAATTACTATTCCAGGTTTTTATGATCAAGTTGAAAATCTATCCCAAGAAGATAGAAAACGGATGGCTCCACCATTCAATATAGAAGATTACAAATCTGAGCTTGACATTGAAGAAGTTTATGGGGAAGATAATTTTAGCACTATGGAAAGAAACTCTATCCGACCTACTCTAGATGTTAATGGGATATGGGGAGGATATATTGAAGAAGGTGCAAAAACAGTGATAGCTTCCAAAGCATATGCAAAAATATCTATGCGACTCGTCCCTAATCAAAAATCAGATGATATCACAGCTCTATTTCAAAATCATTTTAAATCAATAGCTCCTAAAGGTGTGAAGGTAAAAGTTACTCCTCACCATGGTGGAGAAGCATATGTCTCTCCTACCAACAATAAAGGATATATCGCAGCAAGTAAAGCGATGGAAGATACATTTGGAAAAAAACCAATACCTATTAGAACTGGTGGAAGCATCCCTATTGTTGCTCTGTTTGAAAAAGAACTTGGGTTAAAGTCTATTTTAATGGGTTTTGGATTAGATTCAGACGCTATACACTCGCCCAATGAACACTATGGGTTATTTAATTTTTTTAAAGGTATTGAAACAATACCTTTATTTTTTAAATACTTTTCTCAATAAACATATCTGATTATTGGCTACATTAACTTTTAGAGTCAAAATAGCAGATACTATCTTACAAATTACTTATTAACGGTTTTTTAGGTTTTGTGGGAATGAAGTTTTTTAAATACATAGGTTCAAAATAAGCAACATCAATAAAGTTTTTAGTATTAAATTTATGTTGTGCTAAAAAACCTAAATGCTTTGCAGAAGGATAATCTTCATTTAAAAAAATTGCATTTTGATGTTCAATATCTGCTAGTTTATATTGGCCAGGACCAAAAAAGTAAACAGTATGCTTTTGAAAATATTTTTCAAATGAAAACACATTAACATCACACGCAAAGGGCGCTAAATATTCTTTGCAATGATCATTATAAATAGCAGTATAGACTTCTCCTACCCTAGAGTCCAATAAAGGAAAAAATAAACTATTGTTTTTAAAGTCAATAGCGTTGTTGTTGAGCAAGCCTGATGTCATTGATTGAAGGGTTGAGACTGCAATAGCAGGTTTGTCTAATGCAAATGCAAAACCTTTAATAGATGCAGCACCTATTCTCAGGCCTGTGTATGATCCTGGGCCAGCGCTAAATGCAAATGCGTCAAAATCACTAATGGATATGTTAGATTCGATTAACAAGGATTCTATTAAAACATGTAGCTGTTCACCATGAGAATAATTTTCATTAAAATATTCTTGAATAAAAAGAAGTTTCCCGTTTTCACAAATGGAAACAGAACAGTTTTTTGAACTTGTCTCTAAACATAATATCAAAGCCATACACTAACTATTTATGGCATCTTTTTTTCTGACATACATCCAGATAAAACCAAATAATATTAAAATATATGGGAACATCATTAAATATAAAATTCCGGAATTTAATCCATTTGCAAGAGTAGCTCCTGCTTCTTGGCTTGATTCTGCAACTACACGACACATCGCACATTGAGAATAAGATTCAAAAAGAAGTGTAAAACAAAGTCCAAAAAACAATCTAAGCTTCATGATTAATTTTGCTTTATTTCATAATTTTCTTTATAATCCGTAATGCTTAATCTTTGTATCTCACTCATTAATAGTTTAACATCACTATACAGGGTTCCATCATAGAAAAATTTAACATTTTTTTTCTTATCTAAACCTGTTCTTAAATATCCTTTCTGATCTATAATACTAATACTTGATGAGTGAAAAACTCCTCCAGGAGCTAAACTATCTTGACCAACGGCTAAAGAAAAACCTGACTGAACAATATCATAAATATATTCTTCTTCTCCAGTTAAAAATTCCCAATTTGACAGGTCTATATTCATTGACTGTGCATAATCTTTCATTCTTTCTGGAGTATCATGATTAGGATCTACACTGATTGATATAATTTTAAAATTATTTATATCATATTTTTTGATCTTGTTTTGCAATTCAATTAAATTCAATGTTGTGGTAGGACAAATAGTTGGACAAGACGTGAAAAAGAAATTCACAACATAATTATAACCTAATAAGTCAATATTTGTAATGTAATTATTATCCTGATTAATAAGTTTAAATTCTGGTACTTGTAAAGAATCTGTGAATTCAGAAATATTACCAAGAGAATCTGTGACTAAATGTGTTTTCGGAAAATAACCAAGAGTTAAAATATTATGTGTTGCTTTTTCAACAACTTGAACTAATAAATACGGGAAGACTAGTATTAAAAATAGTATCACCCATTTTTTAATATGTACTTTACTTTTTCTCACTATCCAATTGCTCCGTGATAACTTGCCTCAGAAAGTAAAATAAATAATAAATAAGGTATTAAAACAAACATTGGTGCAATAATCGAGAGCTGAAGAGGCTTGGTTTCATGTCCCAAGTGCATAAATGTCATGACTATATAATAAGCCTTAAATAAAGTAAGTACAATAAAAGTATGATTTAAAAGCGTAACACCTATAATTGAGTTCTCCGTTAAAACTACTGGCTTAAATATCCCCAATAAAACTTCGATTGTTGTTAAGACGAATAGTATCCAAAATACCATCCAAATTTTTCGTGTAGAACTAGCTTCTGCCATATTATTATTTTTTTAAACTAAATAGAAAAATGTAAATACAAATACCCAAACAAGATCAACAAAGTGCCAATACAAACCTACTTTTTCAACCATTTCATAATGACCTCGCTTCTCATATGTATCTCTCAATACATTAATAAAAATAATAATGAGAATAACTACTCCTGAAAAAACATGAAAACCATGAAAACCAGTAATGAAAAAGAAAAAGTCTGCAAATAATGGATGACCATATTGATTGAAAATTAAATTAGCACCATGTATTTCCTTAGCAGAAGCGATGAAATTAGCAGCAACTTCCCCTGTTAAAATTTCGCCATGTCTAATGATTTCATTTGTTGTCCCTTGAACAAAATGAGCTATTGACCCATCTGCACCTCTTAAAGCCCCCTCGTAAGTTCCGTGAATAAAATGTGACCATTCCCATGCCTGAGAACCTAAAAATATTAATCCACCTATAATAGTTAAACCTAACCATAAAATAACTCCTTTTTTATTCATCTTATTACCATGATGAACAGCTAAAACCATCGTTACAGAACTCATAATTAATATAAAAGTCATCAAAGCAACAAATAACATAGGATATTCACCATGAACAAATGGAAAATGATTAAATACTTCATCTGCAATAGGCCAAGCATCAGCATGCACAAACCTTTGAAAACCATATGCTCCCAAAAAAGCCGAAAAAGTTAATGCATCTGTCATTAAAAAAAACCACATCATTAGCTTACCATAGCTTGCTACCATTGGCCTAATACCACCACCCCAAACATTCTTTTTTACTACTGAATCTTGCATAATATTTATATTCCTAGATTAATTAAGAACACAGCAAATGTAATAATTATTTTAATGAAAATATAGAACTCTATTGCTTAATTTATAAACAATAAAAAGAGAAATAAATATAGCCATAGAATGGTTAGAAAATGCCAAAATCTAACTACTAATTTCACCCCATTGAAATTAGATGAAGTATATTGTCTTCTAATTGATCGAATATATACAACGATTAAAGGTATTAATCCACCTATAAAATGTATTATATGAGTAAGTGTTAAAACATACAAATATGATGATGCTACATTATTGCCTGATAAAAATTTACCATTCTTAACCAACGCATACCAACCAAATACTTGTAGTAAAAAGAATAATGCGCCAAACAATATCGTTAAAAATAATGACTTTGTTAACATTTTAAAATTATCAGAAGTAATATAGTTAATTGCAAAATGACCGAAAAAACTGCTAATACATATCATTAGAGTGCTGATGTAAAACTCATTTGGTAAAATAATGTCATCCCATTGAGAACCTAGTCCTTTTTTTGACACAATATATGCACTGGTTAATCCAGCAAACAACATAATAATACTAAACATACCATACATTAATAATGTTTGATGTGCTTCTTTAATTTTTTGATCTGAATTCATAATGAAATAATTATCTAAATGTATTTATCTATTATATATACTATTTGAATCAAAGGTAAATATACTAAACTACAAATCATTAATTTTTTTGCATCAACAATTTGTTTTGTTTTTAATAATTGAAAAGCTTGAAATAAAAACATGGAACCACTCATAAAGACTATAATGGCTCCAACCAAGGATAAATCCAACTTAGATTGAATCGAAAAATAATTTAATAACAACGGTGACAGTGACACAGGCAAAAGCCAAAATGTATAAAAAACTATTTGAAAAGCTGTTTTATGATCTTTTCTTCCAGAAGGCAACAATTGTATACCTCCTTTTTGATAATCTTCATATCGTACCCAAGCTATAGACCAAAAATGAGGGAATTGCCATAAAAATTGAATAGCAAATAAGATACCTGTCTCTAACCCAAATTTATTAGTAACAGCAACCCAACCTAACATAAATGGCATAGCTCCTGGAAAAGCACCAATCAATCCAGAAAGAGGGGTGTGTGTTTTTAGCGGAGTATAACCGATCACATAAACTAATGCTGATAAAGCACCGAAAAAAGCACATCGAAAATTAATCATAGCAAGACAACACACTCCAACAAAAGCAAGTATCAATGAAAAAATAAAAGCCGATTGGATTGGTATTCTTTTAGTTGGCAAAGGACGGTTTTTTGTTCTATCCATTAAGGCGTCTATGTTTACTTCATATACTTGATTTAATACATTTGAAGCACCCACAAGTGAAACACCGCCAATTAATAATTTAAGCAACAAATTGACATCAATCATAGGTGTTGCTAACAAATATCCTGCTACACATGAGAAAATAACAGTAGCAGAAAGTCTTGGCTTTAATAATTCAATATAATTATACAAGTGTTGAAAATTTTGTTTGTAAACTTAATTAAATTTACAAAACTATATCACAGAACGGCCTTTTAATTTTTCCCAATCTTTTTCTGGCCTAACAGATAAATTTGTCTTCCAAGCACCCTCCAGAGTACTTAGATTCACATTTAGTTTTTTAGCAAAATTAATAATAGCTTGAATATCTTTCGGAAAACAACTACCCCCAAAACCTAACTTGCCATCCGGACCAGGGACAGATAAATGAGAATGACCTATACGACCATCTCTTAAAAAACCCTCAATAGCTAAATCCCAATCTGACCCAACTTTATCGCTAAGTAATTTCATCTCATTCAGGAATGATACTTTTGTAGCAAAGAAGCAATTATTCATATATTTGATTAGCTCTGCTGTTTCAAAATTTGTTTCAATAATTGGTACCGATTGACCAAATCTCCATTTGAATAAAGATGTTACTTGCTCTGTATGTGCCTTATCTCCCCCTAAAATAAACCTAGACTGATTAATAAAATCATATTTTGCTGATCTCTCTGTTAAAAATTCTGGATTAAATACAAAATTTAAATTTTGAAATTCTTTTTGAAATAATCTTGTAGTACCTGGAACAATTGTAGATCTAATCAAAATAATATTTTGTTTATTACTTACCTTACTAATTGATAATAAAACATCATGAAGAATATCTAAATTAATACTACCATCTGTATTTGATGGAGTAGGCACAGAGACAAATATAAATTGAGATTGATTAACTGTTTCCTCTAAAGTATGTGATGATAGCTTAGGGTTTTTATCATATACCTTAACTACCGCATCGCAACCGGTTTGAGCTGAAAAACCAAATTCAACTGCAGACCCTACAAATCCTCTTCCTATAATTCCTATTGTTTTCATATACCTAATTCAATTTTATAATTTTTAATCCACGTTAATAAATTACCTTTGGGAGTCCAATTCAAAATATCTCTTGCTTTTTTATTGTCCGCAAGTGTTTCAAATGGCTCTAATCTTTGTTCACCATATATTTTTTCACCTCCAAACATATCAGCAACTTCATTAATAGAAATATTTTTACCATTACCGATATTAAAAACTTCGCCATTCAGCCTATTGGAATGAGTGGCCGCTAAAATATTAGCATTTACAACATCACCTACATAAGTGAAATCTCGTCTTTGATTACCATCATTAGTAATTGTTAATGGCTCTCCTTTTTGCATTTGCCTAGCAAAAATACCTGTCACTAAACAATATGCTCCTTCCAGACTCATCCGTTCACCATAAACATTAAAATAACGCAATGAAACTGTATCTAAGTCATAAACCTGACTAAACATACGGCAATATTGTTCTCCAATATATTTTTGCAGTCCATAAGGAGAAAGAGGGTTCGCGGGATCTTCCTCACGTTGTGGAACACTCTGACTATCACCATAACAGGAACTGCTAGCACTATAAACAACTCGCTTAACGTTTGATTTTGAAGCGGCATATAAAATATTTAATGTCGCTGTTACGTTCGCTTCATTATATGGCAAAGGATTTTCAATGGATGGCTGAACCCTAGCTAAAGCTGCTAAATGAAATATAACATCAACACCATTTAACATATTGATTAATTTATCTGTTGCAATGATAGATAAATCTTCCTTGAAAAATGTAGCTTGTGTATTAATATTGTCAATTTTACCGGTAGATAAGTTGTCGACAACAAGCACATCTACTCCACGATTAATTAACATATCGACTAAATTTGAGCCAATAAAGCCGGCCCCTCCAGTAACTAATACTTTATTCATGACTGTAATTTACTGTAATGTGAAACTAATCGGGACTGTAAAACTACAACTAACAGCTTGTCCTCTCTGTTTTGCAGGAATCAAATTAGGGATAGATTTAACCAGCCTCAAAGCTTCTGCCTTAAGATGTTTATCTTGTCCTCTGACAACCTGAACATTAATAATTTTACCATCTTTACCAACATGGAAATTAACTATGATTCTTTCTGATATACCCATTTCTTTAGAAATAGCCGGATACTCAAAGTTGTCAACAATATGCTTCATTACACCTTGCTGAAAACACGCCTGTTTTTCTTCTCTAGAAGCCGATCTATTACAACTATAAAAAATTGGCGGATCTTCAACAACAGCAAAGAGAACCGCTTCCTCTTCCTCTTCCTCTTCTAGAATCTCTATAATTTCCTCTTCATCAGTATCTGCTTCTTCAATATCCAATTCTTCTTCTATGATAATATCATCTTCCACAATTGTAATTTTTGGTGGAGGTGGAGGTGGAGGTGGAGGTGGCTTCAGTTCTTTTTCAGTTAATGGAATAATTTCTTCTTCAAGATCTAAAAGTTCTAAAGAACCTAAACTAGATAAACTTTGATCATATGTTTTCCATTCAAATGCTATGATAACAAACAACAACGACAAAACTAATCCTAATTGGATAAAATAAGTCCGTTTTTTCTCTAAATCATATTTAGGGTTTTTCTTTAAAATCATAATTAATTCAAATTTACATAAAACTAATGATGGCTACAAAAATTAAAAAAATTTATGACAAACCAATAAGGTCTTTATACTCATTTGATGATAATAATTTATCATTTATAGCACCATCGAACTCTACCTTAATAATCCACCCATCGCCATATGGGTCGTGATTAACAAGTTCTGGATTAATTTCTAATTTATCATTTAATTCTAGCACTTTACCAGCAACTGGCATAAATAAATCTGAAACTGTTTTAACAGCTTCGACAGATCCAAAAATATCACCAACCACTAAGTGTTGATCTAAGGTGTCTATGTCTACATAAACTATGTCACCTAACTCACTTTGAGCATAATCAGTTACACCCACAATTGCACAATCACCATCTAAAAGAACCCACTCATGATTTTCAGTGTATCGTAAATTATCTAATATTTTCATAAATTTTTTGCTTGTAAATTTAATTAATTTAATTTCTTAAACTATATATTCTTTCTATTATATTAACTACATCTATACCATCTGAAAAATCTAAAACGTCGCCCTTTTTATTTGATTCTAATAAAGTTTGTACAACATGTGAGATCATTTTATCATGATTAGAAGCCGAGCCTTTGTAATCACCATAATCATTACAATTAAGATTTGTATCCAATTCAGGCATAATGTAATCTTTAATATCACAATAAATAATTTTATCCATATACTGTCCTCCAATCTTAATAGTGCCCAATTCTCCAAGAATTGTAATACTACTTTCAAAATTTTTATTCCAAACAGCAGTAGAATATGTTAATGTCGCATTAATAGGATTCTTTGATAATTTATTTTTTAAATTAAATTTAATAATACCAGAATCTTCAAACTCAACATAATCAGATTTTCTAAATGATGAAAAAGTAGCAGAGATATTATAAAAATCTCCAAAAATCCAATTTATAATATCTATAAAGTGTGAAAATTGGGTAAATAATGGTCCGCCATCTTTTTCTTTGGAACCATGCCAGTCACTATTTAAATAATAATTTTTATTTCTATTCCAAAAACAATTCACAGATATCATATTAATTTCACCTAACAAAGAGGTGTCAATGATTTTCTTAAGCCAAGCTATTGTTGGAGAAAACCTATTTTGCATAACTCCAAAAACAATTCTATCACATTGATTTGCTGTGGTAATAATTTGTTTAGCATCTGTAGTAGATAATGCTATTGGCTTTTCAATCACAACATGCTTTCCAGTGTTCAAAGAATTAAGAGCCATTTCAGCATGTAAATAATTAGGTGTACATATATTGATTACATCTAAATCTTGTGCAACAAGATCATCAAACGTAGAACAATAATCAATGTTATTATTAGACTTTTTCCATTCTTCTTTAGCTCGAATATCACAAACCGCAGACAACACTGCATCTTTATTATTGATAATACATTGTGCATGCCTAGTTCCAATATGACCTATACCAACAATACCAAATTTTACTTTTTTACTCATTAACTATGCACTGTGTTTTTTAATATATTCCTCCACTTTATTATGTAAAGCTAATTGTTTTGTATACGACATTTTATGATTATACTCTCCCATTTTTAAAATTGGAAATAAATTTCTCTTAAAAATCAAATTTAAACTTATTGGAATTAAATCTAATTGCAACTGATAATTTTTTTCATAAATTGTATAAATGTCATCTTCTTTGGAGATAGGTGTATTTTTTTGACACACTAAAAAGCCTGCATCTATTTGCTCATTGATTAAATGTGCTGTAACACCTATCGGGTAATCTTTCTCAATTGACCACAATATAGAATCAAGACCACGAACATATGGTAATACGGCAGGGTGAAAATTTAAGACTCCATATTTAATGGACTGAATAATATTCTGCTTTAGAATTCTAGCACCTGAGATAATACCAAAATTGATTTTATATTTTTTTAATAATAAGATAGATTCTTCACTATTATGTTTTACGACATGTAAAGGAATACTATATTTATTAACTAGTTTTTCTATACTAGTAGTGAGTTTTTTTTGCTTAAATTCAAATGCTGACTTTGGTGATTTAATCAACTCATAATTAGCTGCTAAAATTAAAGAAATTAGAAAACCTTCTTCATATAGTCTCCGGATAAAGTCTAATGTTTTTCTATGAGGAAAACTATATGCAAATAAAACTGTATTTATCTTTTTTTTCAACTAACTATATTTTTGAATTGTATGACAAATAAATTCCATCTGCTCACTATCCATCTCAGGGTGAATAGGTAAAGATATAATATGTTTAGCAATCTTTTCGGAAATAGGTAAATCTACATGTGAATATAGATTATAAGCCTTTTGTTTATGCAGTGGTATTGGATAATATATCATTGTTGGAATACCATTCTCCGACAAATATTGGCGAAAAAGATTTCGATCTACCTTAGAGTCTAATAAAATACTATATTGATGATATACATGATTTGAATAAGCCGTTTTTTTAGGTGTCTGTAACCATGGAAGCGTACCTAGCTCAGTATTATAATATCTAGCAATCTCATTTCTTTTTTGATTACATTCATCCAAAAATGATAATTTAAATGATAACACAGCAGCTTGTAGAGTATCTAACCTGGAGTTTAAACCAATCAAATCATGAGTATATTTTTCTTTTTGACCATGATTAGCAATTAATCTTATTTTATTTGACAACTTAGTATTGTTAGTGAAAATTGCACCACCATCACCAAAACAACCAAGATTTTTAGATGGGTAAAAAGAAGTAGTACCTATATCACCTATCGTTCCTGAATATTTATTGTCTGAAGAACTTAAACTGATTGTTTGAGCACCCATTGATTGAGCAGCATCTTCTATTATAAATAAATTATATTTATTAGCAATGGATTTTATTGCTTTCATATTACAACATTGGCCAAATAAATGTACAGGAATAATAACGCGTGTTTTTTTAGATATATATTGTTCAATAAGATTCTCATCCAATAAAAATGTATCCGCATGAATATCTAAAAAAACTGGCTTAAGCCCCAATAAACAAACTGCTTCCACAGTAGACACAAAAGTAAACGTTGGAACAATTACTTCATCTCCTGTCTGTAAATTTAAGCTCATTAATGCTATCTGTAATGCATCTGTTCCATTAGCACAAGAAATGGTGTGATTCACCCCTAAATATTGTGAAAGTTCTATTTCAAAACCATTAACTTCTTTACCTTTTATATAACAGCCTGATTCAATAACACTTAGAATTCTTTTATTAATTTCAATAGCATATTTCTCATACTGAGAGACTACATCAACCATGTGTATTTTTTTCATAATTTATTATTTACATTAGCGTAAGTCTCAGACTTACTCCAATATTGGTATTGGAAGTAGGGAAAGATGAAGATACTACATAATCTGTAACAACTTGATCATAAAACAACTTTAAATTAACTCTATTATTAATAACATAATCTGCCGAAAACTTTAACGTAATTAATGATTGACCCGATGTTGGTTGATTAGTTTCTTCTTCGATTCGACGAATAATTGTTTTATTATTACGTATTGAGATGTCCGCACGTAAATCTAAATCACTATCAACTTGTTTTTGACCACCACCACCATCAAACATTAATCTTACACCCTGTATTCTATAACCTAAACCTACGATATATTCGAAACCCTTGACTTCTGTAATTTGACTATTAGATAAATTTAAACTAATTGTTCTGTCTTTTTTATATTCAATTCTGGTTGTCATACTATTATTCATAGTAATATCTAATTTGAAAAAAGGTGCAAATTGTTCAGTAATATTAACCTGATCAATTTGAAATTCTGGAACATAATTACCACCATAAATATCCGAGTTTAATTCTTGCATTGAAACAGGAAGATAATTCATGTTACTGATAAATGAACCTACTGAATAAGTAGAACGATAACTATGACTCATAGTAACATTTTTAAAATTATTTTTAACCCACCTGATTTTAGTAAATCCATTAAAATTAATATTCCAATTTGGCATTGGAATACGTGGAAAGGCATTCAAAGATTGACGATCTGGATCAGTGCCAGAATATGCAGATAAAAAGGCTGGTATTAAAACCTGTTGGGAAGATGGTCCATAGCCATCTGGCCAATCTTGCACAACACCTTCTTCGTTGGCTAACCTTTGCGCAATATTAAATCGATAATTTAAAAAATTATCAAACAACTCCGAAGAATTATCTGCACGATCTCCAATAAAAGCTGTTCGAATTGGGAGAAAGGAAATATTAAAATTACCAGATTTTGTATTACTAATATGCTCAAAAGTTGGATTGGAAAGATCCGAAGATGTGTTTCTAAAATATTCGTTTTCATTTTCTGAATACCTTCGAGATCCAGTAAACATAATTTTAAATCTACTGACAGGCTCTACTGTAGCTCTAAGATTTAAATTGTTAGAATACGTTTGAGTATATAAATAATTTAATAATGTATCTGTAGTAAGCCATCCTTGCATTGCGGCTTGCTCTCTAATATCATTTTGACTACCCAGAACAAAACCTAATGTAGGGGCTGGAGAGGAAAACGGTCTGTTCAATCCCAAAAATTGTGTTTCTGGTAAAAATCCTGGCAATAATGTTCCATTGGTTTCTGTATATGAAATAGACAAATTCTTTACACTAAAAATTCCTTTTGCTATATAACGCAATAATTTGAATTTTATATCTGAATCATCGTCTACATCATCATTATTTTTTTGATTATTTCGAACACCACCCCTACTAGGAATTCTTGTTTTATTAGCAGAATTATTTGATAGTATTTTTTTTAAAACGGGAACTTTATTATATAGGGATGTTAAATTAAATTGTGTATTTAATTTGATGGAATTATTATTTTGTATAGTATTCCCATAATTCTGAGCAGCTAAAGAACTTGAGCGCCAATCATAATTAGCATCATAATTTATACTTGAATTAATCCAACTTAGTATTGGTACTTTACTAATTGGCAATGTATACCTAATGTCAAAATTATGATGATAACTAGTTGGACGACCTAAACTTAAAATATTAGACCATATAGAATCTCTTTGTGCTTTAGTTTCAATCTTTCCATAAGGCTCATCAACGATTGATTGATTACTAGCGGAAAAATTTAATTTTATAGATCTTGTTAAATCATACTTCATATTATAAATCCTACTCATTGTAAATAATTTACTATACATAGCAGGTAACTCAAGGTTAACACCTGAGGTATTTCTCATTTTTGTTTCTAAATAAGATTTATTAAAATCTGTTCTAAAAGAAAATTGCTTTGGTGAATAATAAAAATTGAAATCCTTTATTAGCCGTAAGTATTTACCTTTTTTTAAAAATTTGAGTTTAGAAAAAGGTTTTATATTCTTTGGATTAGTATTAAAGTTATAGCCCAATCCTGCTGCATGATCTTTTCGTATTAAATACTCCGTATTGATATTACTGCTATTTACCTCATTGTAAGAGTAACTTAAAGAAAAGTTTTCTAAATCATAGATTTTAGAAGTATTCTTCCCTGGAGGTCGTTCCTTTCTAACATTGGTAAAATTAACACTTTTTATCTTTGTATAATTCTGAACAATTCTTTCTAAAGAATCTCGAGCTACTTTACCCCCTTCCTGTTCTGCAACAGCTAAACTAGTTTCTAATAATATATCCGGATCCAATGGATTATATTGAGGACTATCCTTAGACTCTGACACAGACACATACATAGGGAATTTAATATTAGATTTTTCAGGGAACAATTGTCCTAACTCTAAACTTGCTGTTAAATTATATCTTTTAGAATCTTCTAAGTTCCGTTCAGAAATATTCTTTTCTAAACTTCCAAACCCAACCGTGCTCATAGATCCTGCAAATGCTATATTAGCAAAATCTGCTAATCGCAGCCTAACTTGTGTTCTTGCGGCCCAACCACCTTTTTCATTAAAACCTGTTAATCGTAATTCATTAACCCATATTTCTGCTGATTGACTTTGACCATTAGCACCAATGCTTTCAATTGGATTTCTAACACCTAACATAATTGTTTTTATATTCCCAAGATTTGGATTTCCTACAACTGACACAATTCTTCCATTATCATCTGTCTCTTGATATAGGGAATCAAATGCAAAATCAAGATTATTTCTTGCTTGTTTCACAGCTTGTAATAAATTTAATTCTAAATCTATACTATTCTCATCTGGCCAAATAGCACCACGATCTTCTTTACTAACATACCAATCTGTAGTTTTCAAGGGAACAGAATACTCATAGTAATTATTTATATAATCACTTCCTATTCTTAAAAATAAATGTAATGAGTCATCTAATAATCCATATTGTTGTAGTGCTTCAGCATGAGCATGCATTTCAATTTTTTGATAATTTCGCATATCCATGCTCACGTTTTTAAATGCTGCTCTAGCATCTCCATCTTCCAGGTCACTAATTTTTAAAACCATAGATTGCTCATTTTGCTGTGTAAAGCTGGTAGCACCATACATTGTTTCTCTTTCTATGCCTGGAGGTAAATTATATGGAACTGGAGACCTGTGTGCATTCTCCTCATAATTTACAACTGATATATCAAATTGGGTAGCATTATTAGAAAATACTTCCTCATTACCGGTCGATAGGTTATTTAAATACCTTCGCCACTCCCCTCTTACTAACTCAAGTGTTGCAAACCTACAAACCACAGTGTCTTCAAAGCCTGTCAAAAATGTTCGAATAAAACGTATTGATTTAAAATCTTCAATCGTTCCCACTTTTTCACTATAATTCTGTATCGGAATTTTAAATTGAATCCACCTTGTACCAAAACTAGGGCCTTGTGTACTATCGGTATATATATCATTAATATAATTTGAACCCTGAACTAATTCATCCGGTTTTAAATTAATTCTATATTGATAATATCCTTCTGATTCACTTAAAGTTTGATCATTATTTATATCTTCCACATCCGGTAAATTCGTGGCTGAAGTTGGATATTCTTCGGTTGATTGATCAGATGTAGGAGAATTTCCTTGTACTCCATTATAATCTTTATATCTTCTTAGGATACTTGCTTCTGAATTATCAAAGTCCGTACTTCTAAAATATTTAAAATTATCAGCTGATGGATCTAATTCAGCTTTTATATACACAGAGTCTGTAGTATTAGCAAAAGTAGTTTGTATTCTCTCTAAATACTCGTTGTGAAAAATTAACTCATTAACATCATCTAATCCATCATAACCTAAATCTTGATTTTCCCTAGCACCTTCATCATTGTCAAATGCATTTACTAATGATTGTATCGAAGGTACTCTTCCCCATATAGTAGTATCTATATTCGTATCTGAGCCATCTATAGGCAGCCCATTTTCAAAACTTTTTCGTGAGTCTTTCAAAATATCTTCTGAGATATTTCCTAAATTAATAAACAAATCTCCACCACTATGGTCAGGTTCATATAGAAAAGGATCCATCATCCAAAACTCAATAAATTCAATATTAGCAGCTTCAAAATCATTAGTTTCAATTTTTCTTGTCATACCACCCCATCTTGTTTTAGGTTCTTTTAAATACCCATTTTCATCTATACCAGCTGAATAGTCGGATGGCTCAACATCAAAATTATATGGCCCCCTCTCATCTGGATAAAAAGCCATGTCTAAAGTTCTTAATCTAGAGGGTTGTCCTGTTTGTTGATCTTTATTGGGAAACACTTCATTAATAAAAACTTCTCTAACATAATGATTAGTTTGTTGTTCTGTATCATTTACTATGTGTGCTGGAGTAATTGTAGAATTTCTTTGAAATAATGGATCAATTACATACCACGCTAATTTGGCTCTATTGTAACCATACTTCAGTTGATTACTGTATGTTGCCTCCGGAAAATAACCATATTCTGAACCAATATTACCTTGTGGTGTTGAAGACAATGACCATGCTGACGCATTTCTTATATCAATTCCTGATTGACTGTTTTCAAAATCATCAATATATGATGTGCCTGTTTCATCAATGTTAATTGATTTTGGATGACCCGGTATGAAATAAGCAAACTCTGAATTAATAGCAATATTTGAAACTTCTTTTGTTTCAATTAGTGGGAGTTTATCAATTATTTTTGTCAAAAAACGTGAGTCTCTTGAATAAGAACTATTTAATCCAATAATTGTATTAGATATTGGCTCATCACCAATATTAATCTTTTGAGTAAGTGGTTTTTCTGTCAAATTTAATGCACTAGCACCAATAATGAAATCATTATTAACCTTATAATCAATATGTGCTCCCATAAATCTTTTTGATTGAAAATTAAATAAAGAATTATTTTCCAGTGTAATTCTTATAGGCTCTGATGCACCTAACACGCCTTCATCTATAATTCGTACTCTTCCCATAGTGTAATCAACAGTATAATGAATGTTTTCTTCTAATAATCTTCCTCCCGCACTGACTTTAACTGAACCTTCAGGTATATTCATAGCATTTAAAGAAATTTCTGAACCCACTGAAGACTTATATTGACCACGTAATAAAAATTTATTTAATTCTGCAATTTGTTGTGCAGCAGATTGAGTAGAGTCATATAATGCATCAAAACAATATAGATTAGCGACTGAATAAAATGGGTCTAAAGAACTAGGATTTGAACAATCCACATTTGTTCCACTAAATTTTTTTCTTAAAGCACAGCCAAATGGTTTAGTAGTTGGAAAATATATCCGACCATTTGATGAATTAATTAAAACCCCATCAATAAAATCAAATACACCATCTGAACCTGGGTCATTGTTAGAGTTTAGATTATCTAAACCAAAAACTTGTAATAATGGCGTTTCTTTTAATCCTATTGGGCCTTGGGTTAAAAAATTAACAGGGGCACCTAAAGAATCATTTTGATGTAAAATATCCAATATGAAATCTTCTCTATTTATTTGATAAGCACCCAATGAGTAAACATTTTTCATTAATAAGTTCCAATTTGATTGAGAAATATCAGTCATCGTAGATTTTAATAATTTTAATATTAATGTACTTGGAGCAGTCACATCAGTAGCAAACTCTCCTACTTGATATGTTTCTCCCATGTATGTATATTGAAATGCTACAGCCAAAATTTCATCTGAACCCAATGCTTGATTTAAAGAAATAAAACCTAATTGTGAATTAATAGAATACTCTGAAGATGATAATCTTCGTGCATTCTCAATTTTTTCATAATCTAATCCCTGATTAAAACCATCATATGATATACTATTAAATGCGCTAGTAATTTCAGAAATATCACGAATGGAATCAGATGTATTATTTTCAACTTCAGCAACAAAATCAGAAGGATTTAAAGAATTGTTTAAATTATCTGGAACATATGGAAAAGGGATATTATTATCTTGCACTAAACTATTAGTTTGATTAATTGCGCTATGCTCACCCAAATCTTGTAAAGCTAAAATATTTCGAGTATTAGTAGTAGTGGAATTTTTGTTAGTTACATATACTTCAATTTTGGTAATATTGATAGCTGAGCTAATAATCGGCAATAATTCTGGGTTCATAGCTTGATCGTATGATTCATAAAAATATTGCGCAAGAAAAAAATGTTTATTTTCTTCATAATCATCAATAGATAATTCAAACTCTGTCATCTGTGCACCTCCCTGAATTTCTATTGAAGAAGTTTCACTCTTTTGTTCAGAAAAAACAGTAGTCAATGTTGTTTTTCCAAATTGCAGTTTTGTTTTAACCCCAAATAAGCTTTGTGCCCCAGTAATTAATGAGCCTGACAAAGGTAAACTAACATTTCCAAGCTCTATCTTTTTTACAATATCATCTTCATCACCAGTATATTCTAATTTTATCTCATTCTCAAACTCAAAAGTAGCTTCTGTGTCATAGTTAGCCTGTAGTTGTAATTTATCACCTATTCTACCTATTACATTCATTTGGATACGTTCATCAAAATTAAATGATGTGGTTTTTCGTTGTTCCTCTGGTAATGCTGGATTGTCAATTTTATTTATAACACCTGAGAAAATTAATTCAGCTGAACCTTGTGGTTTAATATCTACAACTGAACCTCCAAAAATTCTATTACTAATCTGACCTGACAGACCAATTTTTCCAGATTCTTGATTAGAATTAGATAATTCTATCCGCTCTCGCCAATAATTATAAAAATTTTGATTAAATAAATACTCTTGATACTCCGACTGAGAAAAATAAGTGGGTAGATTTAAAGGATACCCCCCCACATAATTAGTAATTAAAATAGTTTGAGTATTGTGGTCATAGTCTGTGCTATCACTAATATTAGATGGGTCACTAAACCAACTAATATTGGGGTCAAGATTATTCTGAGCTGATACAATTGAAGACAATATAAAAACTAAGAATAGTAAGTATTTATTATTTTTTAAATAGTTAATCAAAAGTTACACGGTTTTTAAAGCCATTTTTATTACTTCTTCAACGGATAAATCACTATTTTCATATAAAATTTTGTCTATAATTGGTTGCATTTTTTTTATAGAAAATCCTAATTTTTCTAATGCATATAAAGTTTCTTGCTTCACACTGGTTGTTTCATTAGATAGAGTTAGATCTACCGACGTATTGATATTCATTTTATCTTTTAAATCTATAATAATTCGCTGTGCTGATTTTAGACCTATACCTTTAACACTTTTAAGCGCATCAACATCTCCTCCAACAATAACTTGTTTTAATTCATCTGGCTTTAAAGATGACAGAATCATTCTAGCTGTGGAAGCACCTACTCCAGAAACTGATAACAACAAACAAAAGCAATCTCTTTCAATTTTATCAAAAAAACCATATAAAGTGTGCGAATCCTCTTTAATGGATAGATATGTAAACAATTTACTTGCAGTAGTTGTATTGGTGTTATTTTCAAATTTTGAAAAAGTATATAATGAAATATTTAAATAATAACCAACTCCATTACAGTCAATAATTGCATGTGTTGGTGATAATTCAATAATATTTCCTTTTAAAAAAGTAATCATAATTTATTTTCTTTCATGTGCATCGACAGATGCAATAGTTGCCATATGTATAATTTCATTAACACTACTTTCTAATTGTAAGATATGTGCTGATTTATTCATTCCTAATAATACTGGCCCCATAGTTTCAACATTAGATAATTCTTGTAAAATTTTATAGGAAATATTACCTGAGACTAAATTGGGAAAAATTAAAGTGTTTACTTTTTTATCCCCTAGTTTAGAAAACGGGAACAATCCCAATCTTTTATTTTTGTTAAGAGCAAAATTTGCTTGCATTTCTCCATCAACTAATAATGATGGATAATCCTTTTGTAATTTCTTGACAACACGATTAATCTTAATAGTTTCTTTATCACGTGATGATCCAAAGTTAGAATATGAAAGCATCGATATAATAGGTTTGACACCAAACCTTTTAACAGCATTTATAGTTAATAAAGTTATCTCTAACAAATCTTCCTCTGAAGGAGTTTTGTTAATTGTAGTATCTGCAAAAAAGATTGGCCCTTTTTTAGTAACTACAATATATAATCCAGCTAATAAATTAGATTCTTTACCTATAATTTCTAAAGGAGGTCTCAACGCTTCTGGGTAACTTCGAGTAACACCAGATAAAAAAACATCTGCTTCATTATTGGCCACCATCATAGATCCAAAATATGCTCTATCTCTCATTCTTCTTCTTGCTTGATTTCTAGTGACACCATTGCGTTCATGCATTTTCCAATAACTATCTGCATATTCATGTCTTTTTTTCCTAAGTTCAGATGCTTTAACATCTATAATTTTAACGCCTGACAAATCAATACCATGCTCAATTGATAAGGTGTTAATAAATTCTGTATTCCCTAATAATATTGGAATACATAGTTCTTCTACATTTAATATCTCTGCCGCTTTCAAAACATTGTAATTGTCAGCCTCCACAAACAAAACACGTTTTTTATTTTCTTTAGCTATCCTATTAAATCCTCTAATTAATTGATTGTCTAAACCAAGCCTATCAATTAAAAACTCTTCATATTTATTCCAATCTGTTATTTCTTTTTTTGCGACCCCAGATTTAATTGCAGCTCTAGCTACTGCCATAGAAACTCTAGTAATTAAACGAGGGTCATTAGGCTTTGGTATAATGTAATCTGGTCCAAAAGATAAATTTTTACCATGATATGCTAAATTAACATCTTCAGGCACAGATTCTTTAGCAATAGCTGCAATAGCTCGCACAGCAGCTACCTTCATGGACTCATTTATTTTAGATGCTCGAACATCTAAAGCACCTCGAAATATATATGGAAAACCTAAAACATTATTAACTTGATTTGGAAAATCTGATCTTCCAGTTGCCATAATCAAATCCTTTCTGGCCTTTTTAGCATCTAAGTAAGATATTTCTGGATCTGGATTCGCCATCGCAAAAACAATGGGATTTTTATTCATTGTTTTTAGCATTTTTTGAGTTACTGTATTACCAACTGAAAGACCTATAAAAACATCGGATTTATTTATAGCATCTGATAAATTATGTAGTCTCCTATTAGTAGTAAATTTCTTTTTTTCTTTAGATAAATCTATTCTATCTTTCCGTACAACTCCTTTACTATCACATAAAACAATATTTTTTCTTTTTACACCTAACCTGATATATAACTTTAAACATGAAATAGCTGCTGCTCCTGCTCCATTAACAACAATTTTAATCTTATCAATTTTTTTACCAACTAACTCTAAAGCATTAAGCAATGCAGCTGATGAAATAATAGCAGTACCATGTTGATCATCATGCATCACCGGTATTGACAATTCTTCTGTTAACCTTTTTTCAATTTCAAAACATTCCGGAGCTTTGATATCCTCTAGGTTAATTCCTCCAAAAGTAGGTGACATTGCCTTTACTGTATCTACAAATGAATCTATATCTGAAACATCTAATTCTATATCAAACACATCTATATCTGCATATATTTTGAACAGCAATCCTTTACCTTCCATCACTGGTTTTGCTGCTTCAGGTCCAATATCCCCTAAACCTAAAACAGCTGAACCGTTAGTGATGACAGCCACTAAATTACCTTTTGCGGTATACTTATATACATCACTTTTTCGTTTTGCAATACTCTTACAAGGTTCGGCAACACCTGGAGAATATGCTAATGCTAAATCTCGCTGTGTACGATATCTTTTAGTAGGTACAACCTCTATTTTTCCGGGTCTTTTTTGTGAATGAAAATCTAATGCTTCTCTTCTATTTATATCACTCATAATACATTTAGGCTGTTGGAAAATTAATTTACTTGATAAGTAATAATCGTTTCTGCAAATTGTGATGGATCATCTTCTAAATAGAAACGATATGTAACCTCAAAAATCCCTGGAATATCAGCATTCAAATAACCTTTAAAATAATCATCTTCTTCCATAGGCTCTAAATCTAATGGATTTGGCGAAGTATTGGTTAGTGAAGGAAAGCAAATACCATTAAAACAAAAATAAGCAGCAGCATCTGGATCGTTAAAAAACTTTCTTACAACTAATCCTGTCATATCATCACAAGAAGCATTTCTGACATATACATGTGAAATAATCTCCTCTCCTACTTTTCCACAAACATTTTCTTCGACAAATGTGATTTCTACAGCATTTTCAGGTGGAGATGATTCATAGAAGCAATTACCTCCTCCAAAAGATTCTGGATTATAATTACATGCATTTGGATCAAGACAGCCTAGACATGAAAAGTTACAATCAGCTGGAATAGTAGCATCTGGATTATAATTACATGCTGAAGTATCTGTACACCCTACACATGAATAGTCGCAATCAACTGAATCTGTAGCATCTGCATTATAATCACATCCATAAGTGCAATCTGTGCAACCAGGGATTTCATCTGCATCACAAACACCATCATCATCACTATCATTATCGATTATTTGTCCATTTTCACATGTTTCACAAATTCCATCTGGATAAATACAAGAGTTATCTGGATTAGTTGCTGTAATATCATAGTTACACGCCTCTTCATCAATACAACCTAAGCATGAATAATCACAACTATTATCTGATTCTTCTGCGTTTTGATCATAATTACATGCAGATTGATCCATGCACCCAGAAATTGTTTCTGGTGGACAACCTATAAATAAAAATAGGCTACTTATTAACAAACAATCAAAAAATAATTTTTTCATAATAAG
>CEQM01058072.1_pt1 | contig 23377 bp, 26 predicted proteins | sample 531111 | NCBI WGS metagenome assembly CEQM01 (sample SAMEA2621278, study PRJEB7988) | marine metagenome | biome: marine biome (ENVO:00000447); feature: deep chlorophyll maximum layer (ENVO:xxxxxxxx); material: "saline water (ENVO:00002010), including plankton (ENVO:xxxxxxxx)" | depth 120 m
AGAACAGTACTTGGGATAACAGATGATCACAGCGATTCTCCCGACTTTGATGCAAATGATCCAGCTAGCATGGTGGCGGCGCAAAATTTAAGAAATAGAGTTGCTGAAATAATATTAACGAAATCTATCGATGAATGGATCGTAGAACTTGAAGCAGCTGGAGTTCCATGTGCTCCAGTTAATATCCCTGAGGAAATGTCAGAAGATCCTCAAGTTGTTGCATTGAATATCATGCAAGATCTTACTCATCCTATTACTGGACCTCAAAAAGTAGTTGGTCCTGTAGCAACTATGTCTGAAACTCCTACAGTAGTACAAAGTCACGCACCAGTTTTAGGTGCAGATAGTGCAGAAGTTTTGATTGAGCATGGGGTCTCCCCTGAATTGGTTGAAAAATTGATCGATTCAGGTGTCATAGGTTCTGCGTAGACATTACTAAACTAGTTGAAAGGTCGTCATATGAGCGATGTTAATTCTTTTGCTGCACGAGGTTTTGATTGGCGTTTGTTCGCTGGTGAAGAAGTTATAGAAGATCGTTTGAAAGAATTAGTGATTCGATCTGGTGCAAAGCGACCATTTGTTATTTGTTCTAAATCGATTTCGAGTAAGACACGAAATATCGAACGAATTAAAGGAGCCCTTGGAGATTCTTTTGCAGGCTATTTCGACGGTATTGAAATTGATTCAACATACAATTCAGTTTTAGCGGCTACAGAAGCAGCCAGAGAAGCAGGTGCAGATTTATTGATCTCAGTTGGTGGTGGAAGTGTGATTGTTGCGACTCGTGTGATCGATATTTTTCTTTGTGAAGAGGGTGATCCTTTTGAAATTATGACGCAGTATCCTGAAGGTAAACCTGCGTATAGTCCACGTTTGAATGCTCCCAAATTACCTATTATTAATGTTATTACTACGCCAACAGGTGCTATGAATCGTGGTGGTTCTGGATTAGCCAATCCAGAACTTGACCAACGTATGGAATACTTCGATCCAAAAACTCGTCCAATCGGGTTGATATTTGATCACGAAGCAATTTTGGACTCTCCATATGAATTATTCAGATCTACAGCGACTACAGGATTTGCCGGGTCGGTTGCTGCTGTTGCTATTCCCTCTAACCCTTTGGTGGAAGGTGACAAAGAGCACATTTTACGTCTAATGAAGAGAGGTTACGTAGGAATTTATGAAAATCCAAATAGCATAGGTCCACGTATGGATTTGTGTGTAGCTGCTTTATTAGGTAATAGGGTTCAGGACGATGGTGAACAGATGCGAGGTCGTCAAAACCCTGCCACTCAGGCTTTTTCTGGTAATTATGCCATATCTACTGCATTACATATTCGTTATCCACATGTTTGGCAGGGAGAATCTACATCAGTTCTTACTGCGACGGTAGCACGGAGGAGTCCTGCACCAGATATTGAATCTGCTCGTCGAGTTGCTCAAGCTATGGATGTCTGGTCAGAAGGTATGACAGCTGAAGAAGCAAAATTAGCAATTGCGGATGGAATAGAAGATTTGTACAAAAAAGTGGGAATGCCAACTCGGATTAGTGAGCTAAATATTCCTAAAGAAGACTTTTCTGAAATTGCGAAAGAAACGATTAAGGTGTTTAATTTCAATGCGGGCTTAAGGGATGCAGATCAGGCACTTCAAGACGCTATTGATTTAATGGAAGCTGCCTGGTAAAGCTTTTTATAGCTCTAAAACATATCCTCCTACTGCAGTGAGCAAAACTACCAGCCATGGAGATACTTTCCAAACCATTAGTAATGTCGTTGCAAGTAGCCATAATGAAAAATGTGAAGTAGTTGTTATTGCATATGTCCAAACAGGGTTGTAAAACGCAGCTACCAAAAGCCCTATAACTGCAGCACTCATACCTGCATAGGCAGCTTCTACACGATGTCCCATGGTGAATTTTTGCCAGAACGGTAAGATAGCACTCAGCAACAAAAAAGAAGGTAAATAAATCGCAAGCAGTGCTATGAACGCACCGGTTAATCCATTCGGTTCTATATTTGCTACGGTTCCTATATATGCGGCAAATGTGAACAAAGGTCCTGGAATCGCTTGCGCTGCTCCGTATCCTGCAATGAATTCATCTTTGCTTAACCAACCTGGTGCGACCACTTCTGATTCAAGTAAAGGGAGTACAACATGGCCTCCTCCGAAAACTAGAGAGCCAGTTCTGTAAAAACTATCGAATAACGATATGTATTGTGAAGTATAAAGTTCTCTTAGGATTGGTAGAACAATTAACAACAAAAAGAATATTATTATCGAACCGGCAGCTATTGTTTTGTTTAGCTTCCAATAATGACTTTGGTAAGGTTTAAAATTATTAATTGGTGATAGTTGTAGTCTCCACCCAATAGTTGCTCCAGCAGCAAGAACAAGAATTTGTGTGATAGTTGTTCTTTCGTAGAGCAACAAAATCGCAGCAACTATTGCTATTGTAATGCGTGTTCTATCTGGTGTTAGTGAACGTGACATTCCCCATAATGCATTTGCGACAACTGCTGCTGCGGCAATTTTTAAACCTACTAGCCATCCAGTGTCTTGTAAATTAAAAGTATCTATTGCGAATCCAAAAAATATTAATGCTATAGCAGAAGGTAAGGTGAACCCAACCCATGCTAATAATCCTCCCCATATCCCGCCACGTAAGGCTCCAATTGCCATTCCAACTTGGCTGCTTGCTGGGCCAGGTAGTATTTGACATAAAGCGACTAACTTTGCGAATGTAGCATCATCGAGCCATTCTAACCTGCTAACATATGTGTCACGAAAATATCCAATATGAGCTACAGGTCCACCGAAGGAAATAAAACCTAATTTAAGTGCAACAAAAAAAATATTTAATGATCTTCTCATTTTCTGATTTGGATTACACTTTCATCATTTTCAAAAATCTATGGTACTCATTCCTATGGAATTCTGTTATGTTTTCAAAATATTAACAAAGGTGGGTACGAATGACTTTTTCAGCTTTACAAGCAACAAACTTAGATGAATTAAGACCTGAGGTAAAGGATATTATACGTGGTGCAATAGATATGCACGTTCATGCCGCTCCAGATCCCTATACAGAAAGACGTACTGACTCGCGCGAACTAGTTGTATCAGCTATTGAAGCCGGGATGGGGGGGTTAGTACTGAAGAGTCATGATTATGCGACTCAGCCTATCGCTTGGGCACTCGATACTGAATTTGACGGTATCGACGTTTATGGAAGTGTAGCACTTGATTGGGGTGTTGGAGGTTTGAATCCAGACGCTGTAGCAGTTTCTCTTGCTATTGGGGCGACAGTGATTTGGATGCCTACTTTTGATTCTGCAGCTTATCGTGATCGTGGTGGTAATTTTTTTAGTAAGGGTGCAGGTATTCCGATTCTTAATGATTCGGGTGAATTATTACCTGAATGCCACGACATTTTAGATGAAATTGCTAGTCATGATGCCGTTTTAGCCAGTGGTCATATTTCACCTCAAGAAACTTTAGTGTTGTTGCGAACAGCTCGTGAACGTGGAATCCGTAGTGTTATAACCCATGCCTCATTTGGTATTCCAGTAGAAGTTCAACAAGAGCTTGCAGGTCTTGGTGTATATATTGAGCATTGTGGTTTGGCTGCATTTCGAAATGATGATGGTGAGTCAGTAAGATCTATTGCTGAACAGATTAAAGCAGTTGGTATTGATCAAATTATTGCATCAACTGACTTAGGTCAGATCAATAATCCGTCCCCACCATTAGGGATGGGCATGTGGATTGAATGTCTTTTAGAGGTAGGCTTTGATGCCGATCAAGTACATCAAATGGTATGTACGAATCCAGAAAACTTAATAGGTATTTAAGGTAAATACTTGAGAAGTTTTTCGGTTTATGTTTGGATACAAGTAACGTTAAGGAGAATAACATGGTTATTGAATTACATAACCCCACGGCTCCAGAACCTGCAGCTGTAGGTGAACTAGAAGAATTTCCTGAAATAAGGGAATCAATAGTTGGTGTTCTGGAAAATGGGAAGCAACATGCAGAACTTGTGATGACTTCTATTGCAGAAGAATTAGGTCAACGATACGGCGTAATACATTCCATGACTCGTCACAAGCCAGTTTCAACTCCTGCTGATCCAGCTATACTTGACGAGTTGGCGGCCGAGAATGATTGGGTAATGGTTGGGAGTGCTGATTGAGGTTCTTGTACAGCGTGGAGTATCCACGCTTCTGTAGAACTTGAAAAAAGAGGAACTCCAACAGTTACTTTAGCGACTAGTGCTTTTATTCAATTAGCTCATCTTCAGGCCCGCGCTATGGGTTTTCCTGATTTACGGATTATTACCATAGAACATCCACTTGGAGGGATTGATCCAGAAGAAGTATTAAAGAAAGTTCCTGATGCTGCTTCTTCGGTAAGTAGCTTAATGGGTGCTGATTAACTTATAAATTGGCATCCTTAATTTTTTTGTATTGCCCATAGGGTTTAGTTTTCTGTGAGGAAATATGTCAGTTAATCTTGATCTACCACCAATTGTTGAACTAGAAGACTCATTAGAAGCTGTACAAGACTTTTTTGAGACACAAGGATGGACTGACGGTCTGCCTATTGTACCACCTACTCGTTCACGAGTTGATGAAATTTGTGAATATGTTGACTGGAACAGTGATGATGTAATCGCAACTTTGGGTCCACGTAATGGTGAGGCTACTTTAGAGCGTATTGCTACAAATGCTGTGATGGCAGGGTGTCGTCCAGAATATTTTCCTGTAGTGGTAGCAGCATTACAAGCAGTTGCTCAAGATGAATTTAATTTAAATGGTATACAATCCACGACTCATCCTTGTGCTGTTTTTGTCCTTTTGAATGGTCCTATTGCACAAGAAATCGGTATCAATAGTGGACCAAATTGTTTTGGGCAAGGTACAAGATCGAATATGACAATAGGACGTGCTGTGCGTTTGTCACTACTGAATATAGGTGGAGGAACTCCTGGAGATGGAGATCGTGCTACGCATGGTACACCAGCTAAAATTTCTTTTTGCACAGCAGAAAACGAAATAGAGAGTCCATGGGAGCCACTTCATGTCGAAAATGGATTTGCTAGTGATGATAATGTCGTTACGGTACTAGCTTGTGAAGCTCCACATAATATCAATGATCATGGAAGTATTAGTGGAAAAGGTCTTCTAACTACAGTTACTACATCGTTGCGGCAATCAGGTAGCAATAATATCGGTGGCCGAGGTGAACCAATGATAATTTTTGGTCCTGAACATGCAGATCAAATTGCCCACGATGGGTATTCTAAAGACGATGTTAAAAAATTTGTCTGGGAAAATACTGTGCTTAAATTTAGCGATCAAGCACAAGATTGGTTAGATGGAGGAAGAAGCGGTACATCAGGTGCAGTACATCCAGAAGGATTTCGTGTTGCTGAAAACTGGAACGATATTGATGTAATAGTTGCTGGAGGTCCAGGGAAACATTCATGTTGGTTACCTACCTTTGGTGGTACTGATACTGTTTCACGAAGAATAGAAACAGCAAAGGGCGATCCAGTTCGCTCTATTTTCTCTTAATTAGATTTACTGATGACGACTCCCCCATTAGATGTACGACCTATTTGTGAACGCTTAGCTGATCTTGAAGATCAATTTATAAATGCTGATAGTGCTAATTTAGTACTTTATAATGCTGGACTTACAGATGGGCTGCCAGTAATTGCTCCTACTGCAGAAAAAATAAATCAAATGCTGGGGGGGTTGAATTTTCAGTTGCCTGCGACTAAATTACCTCTTCCTCCAGGTTTTGTGATTCCAACCCTAGGTGATATAGCGGCATGTGCTGTTTTGGCAGGCTGTGATCTTGGTGTTGTTCCATTGATTGCATCTGCTTTAGATGCCATGACAGATCCTGATTTTAATCTTCTTGGCATTCAAACAACTACAGGCGCAGCTGCACCACTAATTGCTTTAAATGGTCCAATAATTAATGAACTTCGTATTAATAGTTCTCATAATGCCCTTGGACAAGGATGGAAAACAAATGCAACAATTGGAAGAGCGATTCGTTTGGCTCTACAAAATATCGCTTTTGCTATCCCCGGTAGTGGTGATATGGCTACACATGGTCATCCTGGTAAATATACTTGGTTAATAGCTGAAAACGAGGAAGACAGTGTATGGGCACCTTTTCATACTTCACGTGGATTTAATGTCGATGAGAGTGCTGTAACTGTAATTGCTGGTGTTGGAAGTGTTGAAGTTGTACTTCCACAAACTACAGCTGAAGATGTAGTACGTACTATGTCTCGATCGATGGTAATTGCAGGTAATTTAGGTAGACAATCATTTGGTGGTGGTCAACCAGTAATTCTTCTTCCTCCAGAAGCTGCGAAATTCCTTTCTGAACAAGGATGGAATCGTGAAAGATTTCAAGAAGCTTTGTACACAGAATCAAAGACACCTTTGTCTTGGTTACCTTCACATGCGGTATCCCGCATATCAGCAAATCGCAAAGAACTCGGTATTATAGAATCAGAAAATGTCTTTGCTGCTATATCTCCTGAAGACATACTAATAATTGTTACTGGTGGTGTTGGTATTAAAGCTACATTCATTCCGACATGGGCTGCTACTGAAAAAGCAATTACTTGCCCAATTAGTTCGTTCTAATAAATTATAAATTGCAGGGGAAAATAATGAATTCTGGGATCTTGCTCAGTAAGAAATTTGTTGAACGATTTGATGCTGAATTATCTCAGGCAGAATCCGGTCCAGGATTAAAAACTACGCGCATTATAATTGATGTAGATAACGATCAAGTTATATCTGATGATGTTTTGAATGAGGTGGGGGTTGCTTTTTTTTCCAATGATGTCCGTTATCGTCGTGATGTTTTTTTGGAGACTTTGACGCGCGCAAAAAATCTACAATGGTTACACTTTTTTGCTGTTGGCATAAATCCTAAAAACTTTCCTCAATTGATGGGGCGTGATATATCAATTACAAATTCCCCTGGTGCTAATGCTGAACCAATTGCACTGAATGTTTTGGCAGCTATACTTTGGCTGGGCAGGCCTTTTCAATATTGGCGTGAATCGCAAGCCCAGCATGCTTGGAATCCTATCCATTACGATGACGCTCCACCTGATATTGGGGGACAAACGTTATTAATCATTGGTCTAGGTGAGATAGGTAGCCGTGTAGCACGATATGCAAAATCTGTCGGAATGCATGTCATCGGTATTAGACGTAACGTCAATGATATACCAGAAGGCGTGGATGAGCTTTACCATAATAGCGAAATTGATAATCTTTTGCCGAGCGCGGAATGGTTAGTTTTGGCCTGTCCACTTAATGACGAAACAGAAGGCTTGATAACTTCTGAACGTTTGTCAAAGTTACCAAAAGGTTCACGGATCATAAATGTATCACGTGGCCCTGTGATTGATGAAGAATCATTAACACAAAAATTAATTGCAGGACATTTAGGTGGTGCTTATCTTGATGTTTTTAAAGAAGAACCTTTACCACCAAGTTCATTACTTTGGGAATTGCCTAATGTAATTGTCAGTCCACATAATTCGGCGATTTCTGATAAGTACCATGAGAGATCAGCGGAAAGATTTTTTGAAAACTTAATCAGATGGCGTAAAGGTGAATCACTTAATTGGATTGTTCAATAATTGATTCGTTTATAACTTAAATGGGATAGAAAAATCATCACAGATTACCTTAAACCAATCGATTACCTCTGGGTGAAGAGGGATACCTTCCTCTTTGCGCCTAATTGTTGCCTCTTCTTCTTCTAAGCCTGGAGTAAGAACTCTTTCGTGACCTGGTGCAGGGGGAGTGTTCTCTAAATGCATTAGCCATTTATCCATCATTTCCTTAAATTCTTGAACATCTGTAAATGCATCAATATCGTATGCAGCGACATGGTGCGTTGCGGGTCTTCCTGTCTCAAGAAGAGTACAAGGAATACCACCTGACAGAAGAGTTGAAAGTATTTCGACCATCAGAGCAAATCCATACCCTTTATGTGATCCGTGTTCGCGTGTACCTCCTATAGGTATCATGTTATATGTTTCAGGGACTTGTCCTGGGGTATCAACAATATTTCCATCGGCATCTGCAAAAAGTCCTGCCGGCATAACTGTCCCCAATCTTTTAGCAAGTCTTAATTTATTACCCGCTACAATACTAGTGGCAATATCAAAAACAAAAGGATGCATGTTTAATGCAGGGGCAGCAATGGCAATGGGATTAGTCCCAAATCTTCCCTCTGAGCCAAAAGTAGGAAAAACACCGGAACCTATGGCACTCATAGACACCCCGATCATGTCATGTTCTAGAGCGAGCATGGCATGATAGGATGCCATGCCCATATGTGCACTGTTACGAATTGTAACGACACCAAATCCAGTCTGTTTTGCCTTTTGGATAGCTATTTTCATTGCTTTGGGAGCAATGATTATGCCAAGGCCTTGGTCGGCTTCAATTGTTGCAGTAGAAGCACGTTCTCTTACAATTTCCCAAGATGGAGTAGGGTTATATGTTCCTTCTTGATAGGAAGCAACGTAATTACGGAGCATATTGGATACACCATGGCTGTCAACACCTCTTAAATCAGCTTGAACAAGTACATCTGCAGCTTGAGAAGCATCTTCAGAAGATACTCCAACATGTTCAAATATTTTTTTTGTAATATCGAACAACCATGTGTCAGATACATGAATTGCTTCCTCTTCGGATACTTTAAAAATTTCTAGTGGCATGAAGATTCCGATCTAAACTAATTACTTTGTGTGCAAGATATTCTAAGGTAATTATATGCAGATGGTGGTAATGTTTTGGAGAATTGAATCAAATTAATCTTATTGAAGATTGATAATAGGATAGGAAAGCTTATGAGTCGTTTAGGTCCAATACCTGATCCATCAACGATGGATGAAGTAACAAAGACAGAATTTGATAGTTTAGTCCGTTTTTATAAAGGAGTGCCAGAATCTGGCTATTGGGGTGGCCCTTATGATCCATGGTTTCGTAGTCCTGAATTATGTCATCAAATGCGTACATTTGGATTATGGTTCTGGGAAAAGACATCCATTGATCGCGGGATTGTTGAATTAGCTATTTCAGTTGCTGCATATTATTGGCAATCGAATGTTGAATGGACACATGCGGATCGGGCTGTCGAGTATGGTATTCCTCAGTCGGTACTGGACGATGTTCAAATAGGTAATCGTCCAGTTTCTGATAGGAATGACGTTCTGGTTACCTATGATCTCTCAATGACTTTATTGGAAGGTAAATCATTATCTAATGATCTATATAACAAAGTCATTGAACTATTTGGTGAACGTGGCCTTACAGAAATGTCTAGTCTACTAGGGTTTTATACCATGGTTGCTTTCCAGCTACGATCTTTCGATGTTGAGCCAGGTTCTGATGGTTTTCATGGCTTTAGTAGACCAGAAGAGACATAGGAATTAATTTTGCTGAATGGATGTTTTTGGTGGGGAAGCTGTTAAAAAAAACACTGATCCTAAGCCGGCGAGGATAGCTAAAAGTGTAAACCCAAATTTGTAATCTCCAGTCACATCTGCCAGTACACCGGCAACAATAGGTCCTGCTATTGAACCAATCATAACAATCATTGAAGAAAATCCCATAATCGTTCCAAACGCTTTAGTTCCAAAGTAGTCAGCACGAAGGGCTTGAGTGAGAGGGCCTCTGGTTGCCCAAGAAGTTCCTATTATTAATGCAAATAAAACTACCATCCATGTTGATTGTGCATAAGCAAGTAAAAGTAAAGCAATTGTGTGTCCTAACATTGCAACAACAACAACTTTTCTTTTGTCATATTTTTCTCCAAAAAATAAAGCAGTAAACCTGCCTAGTAACATAGCGAACGGAATAATAGCAGTTATCAATCCTGCTTTACTTAGTGAATAATCTAATTCTTCTATTAGATGCGGGATCATGTGAACCATAATTGCACTAACAACTAATACCCCAGCAGCATGACCTAATGAAATAAACCAAAATGCTTGAGTTTTGAGAGCTTCTTTTGGAGTTAAGTCATTGGATTGGTGAGATGGTGTCGCTGAAATATTGGATGCATTATCGTCATCATTATTGATAATACCATCGATGTACGTGTTTTTTTCATGTGGATGATGACGTACAAGTTGTGCTAGCGGTAATCCCACAAATAAAACTATGAGGCCTGAACCAATAGCTACACTTCTCCATGAAAAATAATCTAGAGCGATTGCTACGATTGGTGCAGTAAAGCCAGCCATAGATAGTCCGACAGAGAGTAGAATTAAGGCACGCCCACGACGAATATTAAACCAATTCACAACAGCAACTTGGAGTGCCATGAATCCACCTAAACTTGATCCGACTGACATAATGGCAAAAGTGACAATAAAAGTGAGTGGGCTTGAAATTTGGCTGAAGGCTATAAATCCCAATCCATATATTAAGAGTCCGATGGTCATAATTATTCGCGGTCCATAACGATCGATCAGCCATCCTTGAACAGGTCCCAGTACGCCGCTTTCTACGCGTGCGAATGCATATCCTGATGAGAGTAAAGTTTTACTCCAACCGAAGTCAGCTTGGAGCAAAACAAAGTACGCTCCAAAAGCTTGATTAATTAGTCCTGTTGCAATTGTGATAATTACAATTCCACTTAGCGCTATGTACCAGCCGTAGAAAATTTTTCCTGTAGATTGATCGATGATGCCGGTTCGAATGTCTCGGTAAAGTGAGATCAAATTCTAATTCCTTGGTTTTTTGATTGCTGGTGGGCCCGGAGAGAATCGAACTCTCATCGAGCGGTTAAAAGCCGCCTGCTCTACCACTGAGCTACGGGCCCATGAGCAGTATTCACAATGAATCGCTCAGATGGAAGCCCTTTTACAAAAAAATCTTTTTTTTTTTTAATAAAGCAAATTCTTTAAAAGAATTTATTTAGTAAAGATTATCGTCTTGAATTGATTTGTTGGCCTTTTTGGCGCATCCAATGGCCCGATGTATTACTTGAGTTATCTACAAATTTTTTCTCAGCACCACATCTATTACAGATGCCATTAGAGTCTTTATCTCCTGGTGCAGGTAGTATCCAATGATGCACACATAATCCATTAGAATTTTTCGCAGTACCAACCATAGTTCCCCCCCCAATACGCGAGTCTCATTAACAGAAATCCTGCTATAAGAAATAATCAATGTAAAAATAACATGTTCAGATGCCGCATACCGAACACTTATACCATACCTGATTTTTGGAATGTCTGTCAGAATAGCTGTTTCAAATCTTAAAAAACAATTGTTAATTTGCACTTGGATTGATTAGATGACCACTATTACTAACATTGAATAAAGCACGATAGTCATATTGGTTTCTTATCCAATCGGCATCAGAATCTTGCCGATCTGCAACTATTAGAACTCCAGCTACTTCTGCACCAATTTCCTCTACAGCTTTTAAGGCAACTTGAATAGAACCACCAGTTGTTAAAGTATCTTCAACTATTAATGCCTTTGTATTTTTGATGAGAGTATCATTCCCATTGAATTTTTTTGCTTGATATAAAGAAGAAGCTGTACCATGTTGTTTTGTTTCACTTCGTACGTAAAAAGTATCGAATGTATGATCTTTTTCTAGAGCAGATACTATAGACATATGTTCAACTAAAGGTACCGCACCAACAGCTGGACCTCCGACTACATCAAAATCAATTCCTTCAGCTAGCTTCAGCAGAGCTCTTGCTAAGTGTATTTTTACTTTGCCAGAGAGCATAGCTGCCTTACCGTTGTAGTAGTAGTTACTTTTTTTGCCCGATGCTAGTGTAAAATCACCTCGTAAAATACAAAGTGTTTCAAGATCTTCTCGAAGCTCTTCTATCGATTTCATGACAAGGTACTCCTATTTTTCTATTTTCTGATATTGATTTTATTAGTACTCATGATGTTCTATAAAACCTAATTCTTTTAATGGCCAATATCTAAAATCAGCTCTCCCGATTAATAGATCTTTTTCTAACATGCCCCAAGATCTTGAATCAAAAGAATTTCTACGATTATCACCTACAACAAAAAAATTATTAGGAGGAACTATTTGTGAGGGCATCGTTCCAAACCAAGGATCTGTTACGTACGGTTCATTCAATGCTTGGTTATCAACAAATATTGTTCCATTTCGAATTTCAATAGTTTGCCCTGGAACTGCCAGTATTCTTTTTAAGAAATCTCTTTCAGTATCACCGGGAAATGCGAATACAATTATTTCTCCCTGCTCAGGATTACCAAATGGCTGCCATTGACTCCCTGTATGCCAAGGCATCCAAGTTATATCGATATTAATATAAGCTAATCTATTTGCGATGAGTAATTGGTTAGGCTGAAATGTCGGTGACATTGATTCACCACTAACAATAAAATTTTGTGCTATGCCTCTAACTCCCAAAAAGATTATTAGCGCCAAGGCAACTATTTCTAAGGTTTCTGACAGTTGCCTGGGTGAGTAAAAAAATCTCTTTGTCTTCTGCGATTTTTCAAATAGCAAATTCTCAGATTCTAAACCAATATGATTAGGATAATGATTTGACTCTGAATATGTATTTTCAGAATGGTTATTCAGCTCATGTTTTTCTGAGGTCGCTGTTCTTTTTTCTTCATTTAGATCGTAATTCATTAATACTATAGTGCTGGAAATTTCATTCTATTGCATCTCAAATTGGATGAATTTGTTTTGAATATTTAGAATACGATACTATAGATAGATAATGAATGTCGTCAGTAAAATGAGTAAATAAATTAGTAGATATTGCAGATCTTCGAGGTTGTTATGGTAGATTTTCGTCTTTCTATTGCTGTTGTGATCGGGATAATTTTGAGCTCTATCATTATTACTAGTGCTGTGTTTGTAATTACAAGTAATGGTGGTAGTGAAACGAGCAATACTGTTTCGTATACAAAAGATAATAGCGGTTTGCATGAAATCAGCAATACTGATTTGTATACAAAAGATAATACCGGTTTGACTGTTATTGGTATGGGTGTGGTTGGGGCAGATCCTGATGTTGTGGAAATAAATTTAGGTGTAGAAGTAATAGCTAAAACAGTTGGAAGTGCTAATGAAAAAGCATCTACATCTATGTCACGCTTACAGAAGGTAATAAGTCAATATGATATTGAAGATGATGACTTAAAAACCTCTCGTTTTAATGTCTCGCCGCAATATAATTATCGCAATGAATCAGGACCAGAAATAATAGGTTTTCGAGTAACAAATACGGTCACTGTGAAATTCCGTGAGATGGAAGATATTGGTTCTTTTATTGACGATGCCGTTTCTATTGGTGGAAATAATATACGAATTAATAATATTTATTTTAAGGTTGAAAATTCTGATGATTACCTCAACCTTGCTCGCAAGCTCGCTATTGAAAATGCTCGTAATAAAGCAGAGCTATTTGCTGATGCAGCCAAAGTCCAACTCGGTTCAGTTGTACGAATATCTGAATCTTCTAATGCTGCAAGTCCTATGCCTAGAATGTCTCTAGAAATGGCAGCTCCTAGTAGTTTATCATCGACACCTATTTCACCAGGGCAGCAAGACATATCTGTTAATGTAAGTGTGACATTTGAAATTCAATAAGTAAGATACGATATTTAAAAATGGCCTTGCCATTAAGATGACTACTGCGACACATCGAGGTAGTCTCAAGATATTGATGAAATTTAAGGATAATTCTCTCCGTTCTGAGGTTAGTTGTGGTTCTGAGTGACCGTTCAATTTTTGAAGCTCTCGCAAGTAAAAGATTAATCATTGAACCTATTGGTGATAATGCAGTACAACCTGCATCGATCGATGTGAGGTTGGACAGATATTTTAGAGTTTTTCGCAATCATAAAGATGCATATATCGATATTAGAGAATCTGCAGAAGCTCTTACTGAAGAGCATGAAGTTGGTGATGATGAGCCATTTGTCCTTCATCCAGGAGAATTTGTTTTAGGGTCTACTTTAGAATATGTTGAACTTAGTGATGATTTAGTTGCACGTGTTGAGGGGAAATCTTCATTAGGTCGATTAGGATTACTTGTTCACGCGACTGCTGGATATGTCGATCCAGGATGGCAAGGTCAATTGACGCTTGAACTTTCAAATGTCGCAACATTACCTATTCGGTTGTATTTTGGAATGAAAATTGGCCAGCTTTCGTTTCAAAACCTTACAACAGCGGCTGATAAACCCTATGGTCATACAGACTTGCAATCACGATATCAAGGTCAAAGCCGTCCGGCAGCCAGTCGCATTCATCGTGATTATAGATAATTTGGTAGTTTGCGATGGGTAGCTCTAGCTTATCTAAATCTAATTTTTCTTCTACTGAATTTATGGCTCAGGCTATAGAACAAGCATTTTTTTCCTTAGGGGTTTCTTCTCCTAATCCTGCTGTTGGGGCGGTGATTATCAATCATGGTTCTATCGTGGGTGTTGGAAATACTCAACCAGTGGGTTCAGCGCATGCAGAAATTATGGCACTTAGAGATGCAGGTGATAAAGCTCAAGGTAGTGAGATGTACGTTACTTTAGAACCATGTTCTCACCAGGGAAGGACTCCTCCCTGTGTGGAATCCATTATTAGTGCTGGCATTAAAAGTGTGCATTACGCAGTACGAGATCCGTATGATCAGGTTAATGGACGCGGTCATAGTATGCTTGAAAATGCAGGTATAGAAGTACACGTCGGAGAATGTGAAAAGGCAGTACTTGATCAATTAGGTGGATATTTTAAGTACATAAAAACTGGATTGCCCTTAGTGACCGTAAAGTATGCAGCTTCACTTGATGGAAAAATTGCTTCTAGTTCGGGAGATTCACATTGGGTCTCTGGTCATGAAACTTTATTATGGGCCCACAAAAAACGTCCCACATACGATGCTATTATTGTTGGTTCTAATACGGTGGTTATAGATAATCCTCAACTTACTGCACGTCCAAATAATCCAGATGGACCAGTTGATTTGGACGTGCATCAACCTGTTCGAATCGTTGTTGATTCTCGAGGCAAAGTGGATTCTAATTCGAGGATATTTATTGGAGATCAAAAGTCAATTGTCGTAACAACAGAATTGTCATCTAAACAGTGGCGAGATGGAATAGAAAATACAGGTGCCGAAGTGTTAAAGTTACCACTTTATGAAGACACACAAAGTATTTCACGTGTTGATTTGAAAGCCTTGATTGAAATGTGTGGTCAACGCGGTATGCATAACATCTTATTTGAAGGTGGAGGCGTATTATTAGGATCGCTTTTTGACCGTCAATTGGTTGATAAGGTCCACGCGATCATTGCACCTATAATAATTGGTGCAAGCACTGCTCCTTCCGCGATCGCAGGGTATGGCGCTACATCTATGAACGAAGTTACATCTCTTCAACAAGTTGAGATTCAACCCTTGGGGAATGATTTTCTTATTACTGGTGTTCCAGAATGGAATTCACCACTTAATTAATTTTTTATTGGATTTTTTACAATAAACGAGCAATCAAAACTAATTCGCGTTAGAATTTTCTTATGTTTACAGGGATTATAGAAGAAATTGGTACTGTTCTTTCTCATGGCACAGGTGAGTTGGTTCTAGAATGCCCATTGGTTACTTCTGATGCTAATTTGGGTGATTCAATTGCTGTTAATGGTGTTGATCTCACTGTACGTTCTATTGGTGAAAGCAATTTGTCTTTTGATGTTATGAATGAAACTTACAGTCGCTCAAACTTACAAAGTCTCATAGAAGGAGATTTTGTGAATCTGGAACGTTCTGTAACAACTGGTACTAAATTATCTGGTCATATTGTAAGAGGCGTAGTGGAAACTACTTGTAGTGTCTCACAATTTAGGGAAGATAATGATTCAATTATTGCAAGCTATCAAGTTCAGCCAGAGTACTTAAAATATATTGTTATGAAAGGTCCTGTATGCATTGATGGAGTTTCATTGACTGTTATGGGGCGTGATCAAAATTCTTTTTCGGTATCGCTAGTGCAATATACTCAGGAAAATACTAATCTAACACGTAGAAATATAGGTGATCAGATTAACTTAGAAACTGATATATTTGCGCGTTATGTAGAACAAATACTTGAGAATAGAGAAAACTAGTTAATTTTTGGGCTAAGGATTTTTTATGGGTGGGTTAAGTAAGCAAGAATCAGAGAGTAATGAGATTTTTTCTAGTCGTCTAATATCTACACAAGATGCTATAGAACTGTTCCGAAATGGACATCCAATTATTCTTGTTGATGATGAAGATCGAGAAAATGAAGGTGATATAGCTATCCCGGCTCAATTTGTTACTACTGAATTGGTTAATTTCATGGTTAGTGAGGCACGTGGATTAGTTTGTGTTCCTATGACAGAGGAATGGGCCGATAACTTAGGGTTACCGCTTATGACCGAACATGGTAATGCACCTTTAGGTACTGCCTTTACAATTAGTGTGGAAGCTGCAGCAGGAGTTACTACAGGAATTTCTGCCTCTGATCGTGCACATACGATTAATGTGTTAGCAAATCCTCAAAGCACATCTACAGACTTTACTCGACCAGGACATATTTTCCCTTTAAGGGCAAAAGAAGGTGGTGTTCTGGTTCGCGCTGGACAGACTGAAGCTTCGGTCGATTTATGTCGTCTTGCAGGTGTGGTACCAGTTGCTTCAATCTGTGAAATAATGAATGAAGATGGCACAATGTCTAGAATGCCAGATCTAATAGAATTTGCAGATAAACATGATTTAAAGATAGCTTCAGTCGCAGATTTGATTAGATACCGCATGCAGACAGAGCGTTTAATTGTCCGAAAAGGTGAAACAATTCTTCCTACACCGTTTGGTGAATTCAAAGCTGTTGGTTTTAGTACAGGAATAGATCTTAAAGAGCATGTTGCTATGGTATTTGGTGATATTAATCCAGAAGAGCCTACCTTAGTTCGTGTTCATGATAAATGTCTTACCGGTGATGTTTTTGGTTCGCTACGGTGTGATTGCGGTGAACAACTTCAAGCGGCATTACGGATGATTTCTGATGAAGGTAGTGGTGTGGTTGTATACATGGATCAGGAAGGAAGAGGTATAGGCCTACATAACAAGTTACGTGCATATAATTTACAAGATGATGGTTTAGACACGGTAGAGGCAAATGAAGCGCTTGGTTTGCCGGCTGAAAGTAGAGATTATGGTATTGGTGCTCAAATATTAGTCGATTTGGGTGTTCGTAAAATGCGTTTAATGACTAATAACCCTATAAAAATTAAAGAATTAAACACTGTGGGAATGTTAAGAGGTGCTGGCCTTGATGGCTTTGGATTACAGGTAACCGAGCGAGTGCCCATTGAAATTGAACCTAATGAGCATAATGTTCGTTACTTAACTGCAAAAAGAGATAAAATGGGACATATTTTCGAGAGCCCCATGCCAGATTTTGGTTAATTAGATGCCCAAATTTTATGAAGGTGACCTTGACGGATCTTTTTTTCGATTAGCTATTATAGTTTCGCGATTTACTGAAGATTTAACAGATCTTTTGCTTGAAGGTGCTTTAGATACTGCTAAAGAAGCAGGAGTTTCTGATGCTGCGATTAATGTTTTTTATTGTCCAGGAGCGTTTGAAATTCCACTGATTGCTGAAGAGTTAGCATCTTCACATTCCTATGATGCCATAATTTGTTTAGGGTGTGTTATACGTGGCGAGACGTCTCACTTTGATTATGTGGCTGGCGAATGTGCACGGGGCATTGCTGACGTAGGTCGGTTGTATCGAATACCTGTAACGTTGGGTGTGATAACCGCAGAAAATAGACAACAAGCAGAAGCACGTGCAGGAGGATCTAAAACAAACATGGGTAGCGATGCTATGGCAGCTGCTATTCGTATGGCTTCACTGTTCAAGGATTTTAATTATGGAGGATGAATTGGATCATTTGCCTGAAGAAGAAAAAGCAAGTGGTGGCGAAGTTATAGATCAAGTTACTCGTGATGCGATTAGATTGGCACATGATTTACTTGATAGATTCCCAGAACTTGTTAAAAGACATAAATTTCTGGCTGGTGGTGCAGCTATATCTTCGTCACTAGTAATAATTGCTGCAGTGGCCATTGCAAAAAGGATGCGTCGCGGTCAGACAGCACAAGAAGCTGTAGCTGATATCACAGAAGAGGAATTAGATACTCCACAAAATGATCCAAGACAGAAAAAAAATAATTCTGATTAACTTTAATTTTTTAATTCTGTATGCCAATGAATAAGATTTTGATGTGAAAGAATAGATATAGATGGTGCCCGATAGGATATGGAACAAAAACAATCTCATATAAATAGTGATTTTCCGGATAAATGGGTTACTTTGAGTCAAGTTTCCTCAATTTTAGGGGTAAATGGAAGCACTGTTCGGCGATGGGCAGATATTGGTAAGCTGCGAGTATTTCGAACTCCAGGAGGACATAGACGTTTTGCTGAGAGAGATGTATTAGCGTTAATTGATAACAGTGAAAATGTCGATCAACTTGCTAACGAAGCTGTCAGTCGAATTCGTCATGAACTAGCCCAAACTTCGGGCGAACCAATTTGGTACCGCGACCTTAGTACTGAGAAGAGATCGAAACTTAGACCATTAGGGCATCGTTTAGCTGAAATAGTTAATGACTATATAACTGGTCGTGGTGATAGAAAATCTTTAGATCAAGAAGTGGACGAAATCGGGATGCGATATGGTTTAGAATTAAGAAAGCTTGAGATTACTTTGTTACAGGCTATACAAGCTGTTGTTTTTTTTCGGAGATCATTGGATGAAACTGCTCGACATTTAGTAGTAAAAAATCGACTACAAGAATTGGATGCTGAACTAGCACGTAAAGAAATAGCTGAATTGGCAGATCGCGTGTTGTTAAGTGTGGCTGCTTCATATGACAGATAGGAATACTGTTGTTGGAAATTCAAAATGTGGAATTGATTTTATTTGATGCTTATGGAACTCTTTTCGAGTTTGAGAGCGATCAATTTCGTGGGGCTATTGCGCAAATTTTAGATGATCAAAAAATCAATTTTAGTTATGAAGAGTTTTATAAGACCTGGGTTGATAAATATTCTGAATCCGGAGTCTGGGGTTTGTCAGGTCCAAAACAAGAAGATCCTTGCCCCGACATTGTGCTTAATGGTCCTATTCCTAGATGGCATTCGCAATGGGAGATATGGCGTCGACAATTCGAAAAAACATTTTTGCACCATCAGATAACGGGTGATTCGGAGACTGCTGCGAATATTGTGCGAGAGTTAATTGCACAAGCTGAACTATATACTGATGCTAAAGAGGCATTGTCGTTGCTATCTACATTTAAAATTAATGTGGGAGTTCTATCTAATGCAGATGAAGATTTCCTACATACGTCACTTGATAAGACTGAATTTTCCTTTGATATCGTCGAGAGTTCTGAGTCTTTACGTATATATAAGCCACATAGAGATATTTTTCGTACTGTTTGCAAAATGTCAGGGTACGAACCAAATCAAATTTTATATGTAGGCGATTCGCCTATTGCAGATATTGGAGGTGCATATAATGCAGGACTTCAAACTCTTTGGATTAGACGAAACCCAATTAAAAATGCTGAAAAAGTAGAGAATGATCCTAGATTTGCCTTGATGTTGGATAAGTTACCAAATCCTGATTTTGTTACTGATTCTCTTATGTCGATTCCAAACTTAATGAATGATAATTAAGATTACAGTTAGGTAGTAATATTATTAGTATTGCTGAAGGGAGTAATCAGTTTTATAATAGTTTATGTGATCGATAGTGTATTTCAGTAATTATTTTCAGCGTTTGAAAAAAGTAGGCAAAAAATGCGCCTTTCCTGTCAACAAGAACAGCTACACCGAGGTCTTTCTGCGGTTGCTCGTGCTATCCCTGCACGTACGACATTGCCGATCACTCAGCATATTTTATTTGATGCTTCTGGGGATAATGTCCTACTTTCAGCAACTGACGCAGAAACAATCGCTATAACTTATAGTATTCCAGCTGAAATAGATGAACCAGGTTCGATTACTATGCCATCGAGGTTGGTATCAGATTTTGTCGCTACACTTCCAAGTGAAACGATCCTGCTCAGTCTTGCAGGACGTGCAAAACAAGTTAGTTTGTCATGCGCCAGGAATACAGCATCTATTGGAGGACTAGATCCTGAAGATTTCCCCCCCATTCCTCCAGTTGATAATGCTGCTAGTTTAACTTTGGATAGTGATCGACTGCGTAAAGCAATTAATCAAACAGTATTTGCCGCAGCTACAGATGATTCTCGTCCTGTACTAACTGGGGTTAATATAGAAATTTCTTCGGATGAAATTTGCTTTGCTGCTGCAGATGGATTTCGTTTATCAGTTCATACAATGGATATTCAACAAGATGTAGAATCTCGTTCTGTTATTATTCCTGCGCGCGCTTTGGGTGAATTGAGTCGTTTACTTACAGAAACTAGCGGTGATGTCGTCATGACATTTAATTCCTCAGGGACACAAGTACAATTTGATTTAGGTCACGCAAAACTGGTTGCTCAACTTATCCAAGGTAGTTTCCCAAACTATAATCAGTTAATACCTAGTGATTCTGCCACGCATACTGAATTTTCCGTATCTGAGTTGATTCGCGAAACTAGGATTGCTTCAATTTTTGCTCGAGATGGTTCTGGGATTGTACGTTTAGTTGGTAGCCCAGGGGAAGGTAATGCTCCAGGACGATTAGAGATTACCGCTCGCGCAGATGAAGTTGGTGATAATGAAGGTGAAATTGACGCGATTGTCGAAGGTGAGCCTACGCAGATTGCGTTTAACGGAAGATATCTACTTGATGCTTTGCAGGTAATGGATACCGATCGTGCCGTTATTGATACATCATCACCTTCTAGTCCAGGTATAATTCGCCCGGTTGCAGATGAATCCTTTGTACATGTTGTAATGCCAATGTTTGTTCAATGGTAAAATATTGTTTCTAATCTAAAGGCGTGTGATTTGACTTCCATATTGGTTGTGATCTAATTTTCGAATATGTGAATGCAAGTAGATAGATTGCAACCAATAATAGTCCGATTGCTGGTCCTGTTGGAAAATCAAAAATGTATGAAATGAATATTCCAGTTATTGTTCCAGCTACTGCAATGATCTGCGTTAAAATCACACATGATCTCAGAGATTTTCCGATCAGACTGGCACTTGAATAAGGTATTACTAGAAGAGCTGAAATCAAGATTACTCCTAGTAATTTAACTCCTCCGATTAATGCGATAGATGTTCCAATAAAGAGAAAATATTTTGCTGCGTTGGCTTTGAGCCCAAGGACTTTAGAAAGATCATTATGGATGGTAGTTATTACTAATGTACGCCACTGGACTTTGAATAGAATGAGTGTCACCGCAGTTAATGCACTAAGGATATATATGTCATTCCATTCGATACTAAGGATGCTTCCAAACAGATAACTAAAAAGTTCTGGTTTGTAACCCGGGATAAACGTCATGGTAATTAATGCACCACTCATGCCACCTACAAGGCATATTCCGATTACAGCATCCATTGGGATGGATTCATTGTCACTAATTTTTGCAAGGAGAGTGCCTAAAATTAGTGACAATCCTATTGCCCAAAGTAATGGCATTCCTCCAACAAGCAATCCTACAGCTATCCCAAATAAAGAGGCATGTGCTATACCATCTGCCATAAATGAAAGTTTCCGTGGCACCATAAACACCCCAAAAAATCCAAGTATGACGGCTAGAAGGATAGATCCTATTAGTGCCCTTTGCATAAAGGGAATTTCAATGATTTCAATTAAATACAAAGGTCACACATTTTCAATGTAGCAATATCCAGTATGTGTATTTAGAGGGTCAGGGGTAATTTTTTGTATTTGTTTAATATTCACTTTTGATAACGAATTTTTACAAATGCATGAAGTTCCTTGTTCACATAGGAAGTTTTTGTTTAAACAAATTACATGATCTGCATGTGCAGACACCATTTGCCAGTCATGTGTGATTAGTATAATCGTAACGCCTTTATTTTTAATCTCGAGAATGACATCAAGAATGTGTCTTTCGCCAGTATCATCAACATTTGATAGTGGTTCGTCTAAGAATAAAATATCTGGTTTTCTGGCAAGCTCTGCCGCTAGTAATAATTTTTGCCGCTGTCCGCCTGACAATTGATTAATAGTTTTACTCAGATGTGACAAAGGGAAGTCTACAGTTTCTAGGGATTGGTGAATGCTTTCTTTATCTAAATTGGAGACATATCGAAGATATTCTGCAACTGTTAATTGTAATTGTTTGGGGAATTCTATATTTTGTGGAACATATCCGATATTCACTTTTTCTCTATTTAATGGATGTACAGAAATTTTTCCCTCACGTTGCGGAAGTATTCCCAGCATGGTTTGGACGAGTGTTGTTTTGCCTGTTCCGTTTTCACCTACAAGAAATGTTAATGAGTTTCTTGGAACACAGCAGGAAGCTGCACAAAGAATTTCTTTGTTGTCTCTGACAACTGTAATTTCTTCGCATTCAATAATATTTGCCTGGCTATTAGATAATTCAAAGTTCACAAAATTTTCCTTAGGAGCCGAATAGTATGATACGCATCTTCACCAATATTAGAAAGCCAAAAGAAGGGATTCTGACTTTCTAACCTTGATGAAGATGCGCAATTACATCATAAAATTCTAAGTACTATTTTTCCTTGAGTGTCTCGGCAATTGTTTCGATGTTATAGCGAATCAATGCTTGATATGAATCTCTTCCATCTACACCACCAAGAGGATCTAACGTTGCTAGGGACAAGTTATTATCTTTCATAAATGGCTCAAGAGACGCACTCGATAATTGTGGCTCTGAGAAAATTGCCAGTACATTATCATGTTCTACAACTTCGCTCAGTTCATGCAAATATTGAGGTGAAGGCTCTTCTGCTCCTGTAGGTTCAAAAGTTCCAGCAAGGCTTAGGTCGTACCTTGTGACTAAATATGCCATTGAGTCATGGAATGTGATAAAGCTTTTATCATGAGCTAACTCTGCCAATTCAACTAACTCAGTGTGCAGTGCGTCTATTTCTGCAGCAAAAGCACTACTTCGTGAATTGTAACTTTCTGCATTCGCTGGATCTAATTGTGCAAGCGCATCAGCAATAGTTACTGCCATCACTTTTGCATTCATAGGATCTAACCAGTAGTGCGGGTCGTATTCACCGTGGGCATGGTGATCATGGTCATCATGCTTTTCGTCGCCATGCTTGTCATCATCATGCTT
>CEQM01134082.1_pt1 | contig 23192 bp, 35 predicted proteins | sample 531111 | NCBI WGS metagenome assembly CEQM01 (sample SAMEA2621278, study PRJEB7988) | marine metagenome | biome: marine biome (ENVO:00000447); feature: deep chlorophyll maximum layer (ENVO:xxxxxxxx); material: "saline water (ENVO:00002010), including plankton (ENVO:xxxxxxxx)" | depth 120 m
GCTTTTGGAGCTTCTTCTGCTTTTGGAGCTTCCTCTGCTTTTGGAGCGTCCTCTACTTTTGGAGCTTCAGCATTGGATGAATCTTTTAAAGTATCTTTTTCAGTTTTAACATTTTCAACATTATTACTTTTCTCAGACCTTCTAGATCTTCTTGTTCTTTTTGCTTTTGTTTCACTCACATTATAAATCTCATTAAAATCTACTAATTCTATAAAGCATACTTCCGCACCATCTCCAAATCGATTTGATAATTTAATAATCCTAGTATAACCTCCCGGTCTATCTGCGACTTTATCAGACACTATTGAAAAAAGCTCAGTCACAGCATCTTTTTGCCTTAAATAACGGAAAGCAATTCTTCTATTATGAGTTGTATCTGACTTAGAGCGTGTAATAATTGGCTCAATAAATCTCTTTAAAACCTTTGCTTTAGCTAAAGTTGTCTTGATTCTTTTATGCATTAATAAAGAACAAGACATATTAGCAAGCATAGATTTTCTATGGCTTGATTTTCTTTTTAAATTATTATTTGCTTTTCTATGTCTCATAACTTTAACTATTCTTTATCTAATTTATATTTGCTTAAATCCATACCAAAATGAACACCCTTTGCATCAACCAATTCATCCAGTTCTGTTAAAGATTTTTTTCCAAAATTCCTAAACTTCATCAAATCACTTCTATTATACATCACTAAATCCCCTAAAGTATCCACCTCTGCAGCTTTTAAACAATTTAAAGCTCTTACAGATAAATCTAAATCAACTAGCTTCATTTTTAACAATTGACGCATATGCAAAGATTCTTCATCGTAATCATCTATAGCAGCAGAATATTCATCTTCAATTGAAATACGTTCATTTGAAAATAACATAAAATGATGTATTAAAATTTTAGCAGCTTCAGTTAAAGCATCTTTAGGATGAATAGAGCCATCCGTTTCAATATCTAAGATTAATTTTTCATAATCAGTTTTCTGTTCTACTCGAAAATCTTCCACAAAATATTTAACATTTTTAATTGGGGTGAATACAGAATCTGTAAAGATTGTTCCAATTGGAACATCAAGCACCTTGTTTTCATCTGAAATAACAAAACCTCTCCCCTTTTTAATAGTGATAGTTAAATCTAATTTTGTTTTTTTTGAAAGATTACAAATTACTAAATCAGGATTTAAAATTTGAAAATTTGAGATAAACTTTCCAAAATCTCCAGCTGTAATACTCTCTTGATTACTAATCGAAACACTTACCTCTTCACTATCAGCATCTTCTATTTGTTTTTTAAACCTAATTTGTTTCATGTTCAATATTATACCAACAACATCTTCAATAACTCCATCAATTGCTGAAAATTCGTGATCAACTCCTTCAATTTTAATAGAAGAAATTGCAAAGCCTTCTAAAGAAGACAATAATACTCTTCTTAAAGCATTTCCAATAGTCAATCCATACCCAGGCTCTAAAGGTCTGAACTCAAATTGGCCATGAGTTTCGGTTGAATTAATCATGAATACCTTATCAGGTTTTATAAAATTTAAAATTTCCATATTATTTATTTATAATTTAAATTATTATTTAGAATATAATTCTACTATTAATTGCTCTTTTATGTTCTCTGGAATCTGATCTCTATTTGGAACATTAATTAATTTACCCTTCATTACATCAATATTCCATTCCAACCACTCAATAATATCACTGTTTTTAGAAATTGCCGAAGAAATACACTCAAGTGATTTTGATTTTTGTCTCACAGATATAACATCACCCATTTTCACTAAATATGAGGGGATATTAACTATTGAACCATTAACAGTAATATGTTTATGAGAAACCAGCTGTCTTGCTCCATTTCTTGTATTAGAAATACCTAACCTATAAACTATATTGTCTAAACGTAATTCACAAAACTGTAATAAAGCCTCTCCTGTAATCATTTTACTTCTAGATGCTTTTTTAAATAGATTAGAAAACTGTTTTTCAAGTATACCATATGTATATTTTGCTTTTTGTTTCTCAGCTAATTGCAGAGCATAATCTGATTTCTTTCCTCTTCTTCCATTTGGACCATGTTGTCCAGGGGGAAATTTTCTTTTTTCAAAATATTTGTCTGCTCCAAAAATTGGATCTGAAAATTTTCTAGCTATTTTAGTTTTTGGTCCTATATACCGTGCCATATTAATTTATATTATAATTTATACTCTTCTTCTTTTAGGTGGACGACATCCATTATGTGGTAATGGAGTTACATCAACAATTTCCGAAACAGTGATTCCGATATTAAAAATAGCACGAATTGCCGCTTCACGTCCATTTCCTGGGCCCTTAACAAATACATTGACAGTCCTCACACCCGCATCGTAAGCTACCTTGCCACAATCTTCAGCTGCTGTTTGAGCAGCATAAGGTGTGTTTTTCTTAGACCCTCTAAAACCCTGCTTTCCAGCAGAAGACCAACTTATAACCTGCCCACTCTTATTTGTAATAGAAATAATTATATTGTTAAAACTTGAGTGAATGTGCACTTCTCCCTCAGCTTCAACTTTAACTTTTCTTTTATTTGTATTCTTAGCCATATTATCTTTTTATTTTGTTGCCATTTTTTTGTTAGCAACTGTTTTTCTTTTACCCTTTCTAGTTCTAGAATTATTTTTTGTCTTTTGCCCTCTTAGAGGTAACCCAACACGATGGCGGATACCACGAAAACAACCTATATCAGTAAGTCTTTTAATATTTAACTGTACTTCTGAACGCAATTCACCTTCAATAACATACTCGTCAGATATAATTTGTCGAATTTTTTGCAATTCATTATCTTTCCAATCACTAACCTTTTTATTCGTATCAACACCTGCTTTCATTAAAATGTCACGAGATCTATTGATTCCAACACCATATATATATGTTAGACTAATTTCTCCTCTTTTATTATTTGGAATATCAACTCCTGCTATTCTAGCCATAAATATTAATTTTAATTATTATTAACCCTGTCTTTGTTTAAATCTTGGATTTTTTTTATTTATTATATATAATTTACCATTTCGCCTTACCAATTTACAATCAGCAGTTCTTTTTTTTATAGATGCTCTTGTTTTCATATTTAATATCTAAATGTTATTCTACCCTTTGTTAAGTCATATGGAGACATTTCAATCTTAACTTTATCTCCGGGTAATAAATTAATATAATGCATTCTCATTTTACCCGAAATATGTGCAGTAATAATATGTCCATTTTCTAATTCAACCCTAAACATTGCATTAGATAATGATTCCTTAATCACCCCATCTTGTTCTATTGATAATTGTTTAACCATATATCTATTTTTTACTTCAAATTATCTTCAATCAAATTAAAAGAAGATAAAATTTCTGTTTTATCTTTTGTAATAGCGACAGTATATTCATAATGAGCAGATGGCAATCCATCTTTGGTTTCAATTGTCCAACCATCTTTTTTTTGAATAACATCTGCATTACCTATATTTACCATAGGCTCTATAGCTATTACTGTTCCATGTTCTAATGAAATACCTGACCCTTGCTTACCATAGTTAGGCACTTCAGGTGCTTCATGTAATTCTTTCCCTATTCCATGACCTACTAATTCCTTTACTATTGAAAAACCCTTAGATTCAGTGAATTGTTGAATTGCATAACCAATATCACCAGTAGTATTACCACAAATAGCAGAATCAACTCCAATTTTTAATGCTTCTTTAGTTACATCTAATAAGTTTCTTTTTTGAGGTGATATTTCACCAACAGCAAAAGTATATGCAGAATCACCATAAAATCCATTCATAAGCACACCGCAATCAATTGATAAAATAGCTCCTTCTTCTATTTCTATATTAGTAGGAATCCCATGTACAACTTCTTTATCCTTTGATATACATAAAGTGCATGGAAAACCATTATATCCTTTAAATGCAGGAACACCACCATGATCTCCAATAAACTCTTCAGCTAACTTATCTAATCGTAATAAATTAATACCAGGTTTAATAATTTTTGCTAATTCAGCATGAGTCCTCGCTACAAGAGAAGAACTTTCTCTCATTAAATCTATTTCCTTATATGTCTTCAAATAAACCATATTAATATTTTACATTCCTGATCTAGTTCTTCTACCTTTTTTCATTAAACCATCATAATGCCTATTAATTAAATGTGAATTAATCTGTTGAACTGTATCCAACACTACTCCTACCATAATTAACAATGAAGTACCGCCATAAAATTGAGCAAATGAAGGGTTTACTCCAGCTCTCATAGCAAATGCTGGTAAAATTGCAACAAAAGCTAAAAAGAATGAACCAGGTAACACAATTCTAGACATTACAGTGTCAAGATATTTTGCTGTTTCTTTTCCTTGCCTAATACCTCCTCTTTCTGTTATAAATGCATTGTTTCTTTTCATATCAGTGGCCATTTGAGATGTATTAATGGTAATCGCAGTATAAAAATAAGTAAATACTATAACTAGTATTGCAAAAACAAAGTTATACCAAAAACCAGAAAAATCTGAAAACTCTTGAACGAATCCACTTGAAGCACCTGTTGCAGAAAATCCTGCAAAAGTAATTGGAATAAACATTATAGCTTGTGCAAAAATAATCGGCATTACACCAGCTGCATTAATCTTTAGTGGAATATACTGTCGTACACCTCCATATTGTCTGTTTCTAATAACAGTTTTTGCATAATTAACTGGGATTCTTCTTGTTCCTTGAACTAATAAAATAGACAATAAAATCACAGCTAAAATTAACACTAATTCAATCACTAACATAACTAATCCACCTCCAGAACTATTAATTTTAGTGACAAATTCAAATGCAAATGCTTGAGGTAGTGCTGCTATAATACCAATCATAATTAAAAGAGAAATTCCATTTCCTATACCTCTATCTGTAATTTTCTCACCTAACCACATTGCAAATAAAGTTCCTGTTACAAGAATTAACATACTAGATATAAAAAATCCAGATTGTGATAGTTGTTCACTTACATTATACAAAAATGCCTCTGGAGGTAAAGTTGCTTGTAAATTAGCTATATAACCAGGTCCTTGAACTCCAGTAATTAAAATTGTTAAATAACGAGTTAATTGATTTATTTTAGTTCTACCACTTTCACCTTCTTTTTGTAATTTTTGAATATAAGGAACTGCTACACCTAGTAGTTGTATTACAATAGATGCAGATATATAAGGCATGATACCCAAAGCCATAATTGAAGCTTGAGAAAATGCTCCACCAGTAAATAAGTTTAGTAAACCCAGTAAACCTCCCTCTGTTTGCTGTTCTAATGCATCTAATGCTTGTGGATCTATTCCTGGAAGGGTAACAAACGATCCTAAACGATAAATTAAAACAAAACCTAAAGTTGTCAGAATTCTAATTCTTAAATCCTCTATTTTCCAAATATTTTGTATAGTATTAAACAATGCTCTCATAATAGCTATTTTATTCTACCTTAGTAAATTTTCCACCATTTTCCTCAATTAACTTCTGAGCCGAAGCAGAAAATTGATGTGCTGTTATATTTAATTTGATATTATAATTTCCTTTCGATAAAACTTTCACTAATTCATTTTTTTTCACTATCCCTAACTTAATCATTAAGTCAATATCTAAAGAATCTTTAATTTTTTTATTATCATGCAATTTTTGAATATCACCTAAATTCACTGCTTGATACACAGTTCTATTCGGGCTAGTAAAACCAAATTTAGGAACTCGCCTTTGTAAAGGCATTTGTCCACCTTCAAATCCTTTTTTTCTTGAATATCCAGATCTAGATTTTTGACCTTTATGACCTCTTGTAGATGTACCACCTCTACCAGAGCCTTGACCTCTACCTAGTCTTTTTGCTTTTTTAATAGAACCTTCTGCAGGCTGTAAATTTGATAAATCCATTATATTATTAAATTTATTTTTCAATTATTACTAAATGCTTTATGGAATTTACCATACCCAATATTTGAGGGGTTGACTCATGTTCCACTACATCATTAATTTTTTTCAAACCTAGTGCAACTAATGTTTTTTTTTGTCTACTAGGTCTATTTATTCCACTTCTAATTTGTTTTACCTTTATCTTCATAATTTTATCCATTAAACACTTTACTAACTGAAATACCTCTAGCTGTTGCTATTTCATGAACATCTCTTAAACTCACTAATGCTTGCATTGTTGCTTTTACTAGATTATGAGGATTTGTCGACCCTTTAGATTTAGCTAAAATATCTTTAATACCAACTGATTCAATAACTGATCTCATTGCACCACCTGCAATAACTCCAGTACCATTTGATGCTGGTCTAATAAAAACTTTAGCACCACCATATTTACCATATTGCTCGTGAGTAATTGTTCCATTGATAATAGGGATTCTTACTAATTGTTTTTTTGCATTATCAGTTGCTTTAGTAATTGCTAAAGTCACTTCCTTACCTTTACCCAAACCATAACCAACAACTCCATTCTCATCCCCAACTACAACTATTGCTGAAAAACTAAATGTTCTACCACCCTTAGTCACTTTGGTAACACGTTGTATACTCACCACCTTTTCTACTAATTCTAATCCACTAGGTCTAACTTGTTGTATATTTAATTTTGCCTTCATAATTTAAAAATTTAAGCCACCTTTTCTAGCACTATCTGCTAAACATTTTACTCTACCATGATATAAATAACCATTTCTATCAAAAGCACATTTTTTAATTCCTTTTTCTACCGCTTTTTCAGCGATTAAACTTCCAACTAAGCCAGCTTTTTCACTTTTTGTTCCTTTTTTACTTGAAATTTTTTTATCAAGAGAAGAAGCAGAGCATAAGGTTACCCCATTACTATCATCAATTAAGCTAGCATAAATTTCCTTATTACTTCTAAACACGGTTAGTCTAGGGGTGTCAACACTTCCAACAACTACACTCCTAATCCTTTTTTTAATTTTTATTCTTCTTTTTAACTTAAATACCGACATATTTTACTATTCTTAAAAATTAACTACTAGCTGTTTTACCTGCCTTTCTACGAACCTGTTCACCAACAAATCTTATTCCTTTACCCTTGTATGGATCATGCTTTCGAAAAGACTTTATTTTCGCTGCCACTAAACCTATTAACTCTTTGTCATGAGATTCTAAAATAATTTTAGGTGTTTGCCCTTTTTCAGCCTCTGTTTTTAATATAACTTCATCACAAATTTCAAAAATAATATTGTGAGAATATCCTAATGATAAATCTAATTTTTGACCAGCATTTGTTGCTCTATAACCTACTCCATGTAATTCTAAGACTTTTTTATAACCTTTAGAAAGACCTTCAAACATATTAAAAATTAAAGATCTATATAAACCATGTTTAGCCTTATTCTTTTTTTGATTATCAGGACGCTTAATACTTATGATAGAATTATCTTCTATAATTTCAAAACCTGAATCTAACTTTAAAGAAAGAGTGTTTTTTTGATTATTAACAGAAAATAACTGATCAGTAAATTTATACTCAACACCTTCTGGGATCATAATAGGATTTAAACCAACTCTAGACATAATTTTATTTTTTATTTAATATACATAACATATTACCTCACCACCAATATTCATTTTTCTAGCTTTCTTATCACTCATAATACCTTTTGAGGTTGAAATTATTGCAATTCCTAAACCATTTAATACTCTAGGTAAATCTGTAGCACTACTATACTTCCTTAAACCAGGAGTACTAATTCTATCTATTCCTCTGATAGCAGGTATTTTAGTAATCGAATTATATTTTAATGCAATCTTTATTTTCTCTTTTGAACCTTCTTTATCAAATTTATAATTCAAAATATAACCCTGATCCATAAGAACCTTCGTTATCTCTTTTTTAATATTTGATGCAGGGACTTGGACAGTTTTATGTTCCGCAGAAATTGCATTTCTTATTGATGTTAAATAATTTCCTATTGAATCTGTAATCATAACTATAATTTTACCAACTTGATTTTTTTATTCCAGGGATTAAACCTTGATTTGCCATTTTTCTAAATGTAACACGAGAAATCCCAAAAACTCTCATATAACCTTTTGGCCTTCCAGTGATTTTACATCTATTATGTAAACGTACAGGTGAAGCATTTTTAGGAAGTTTTTGTAATCCAACATAATCCCCTTCTTCTTTTAATTTCATTCTTTTATTAGCATATTTAGCAACTAATTTTTGTCGCTTCACTTCTCTTGCTTTCATTGATTCTTTAGCCATAAATATTTATTTTTTAAATGGTAAACCTAATTCTTTTAATAATGCCAAACCTTCTTGATCCGAATTTGCAGATGTAACAAAAGTTATATCTAAACCTGTAATTTTTTTTATTTCATCTACTTTTATTTCTGGAAAAATAATTTGTTCTTTTATTCCTAATGTATAATTACCTCTTCCATCGAAACCTTTTGCATCAATTCCTTGAAAATCTCTAACACCTGGTAAAGAAACCGAAATCAAACGATCCAAAAACTCATACATTCTTTCTCTCCTTAAAGTAACTTTAACACCTATCGGCATCCCTTTTCTTAACTTAAAATTAGAAATATCTTTTTTAGATAGTGCTACTAAAGACTTTTGTCCTGTGATTTTAGTCATTTCCTCGTTAGCAATTTCAATTAACTTTTTATCATTCACAGCCTGACCAACTCCTTGATTAATGCAAATTTTTCGCAATTTTGGTACTTGCATAACATTATTATAACCAAGATCATCTTTTAATTTTGGTACAATTTCTTTAGTATATTTTTCTTTTAATCTAGGTATATATTTTTTCATTTTACTATTTCTCCTGTTGTTTTAAAATATCTAGTTCTTTTACCTGTTTTCTTATCAATTTTAACTCCTATTCTGGAAGTCTTTCCTTTACTATCAACCATCATTAAATTTGAAATATTAATAGCAGCTTCTTTTTTAATGATTCCACCCTCAGGAGTATCTGTATTAGGTTTACTATGTTTAGTTACAATATTAGCTCCCTCAACAACAGCAACACCTTTGTTGGGTAACATAGATATAATTCTACCAATATGACCTTTTGATCTACCAGAAATCACCTTAACATTATCACCTTTTTTTAATTTTAATTTTGACATAATTAATTTATAATTAATTTTTCTATAGCACTTCAGGTGCTAAAGATATTATCTTCATTCTATTTTTTTCTCTTAATTCTCTAGCTACTGGACCAAAAACCCGAGTACCTCTCATTTCGTCGTTAGTATCAAGTAAAACACATGCATTATCATCAAATCTAATATAACTACCATCTACACGTTTTACTTCTTTTCTAGTTCTCACTACAACTGCTGTGGTAACTTGTTTTTTCTTGACAGTTCCATTAGGAGTTACATCTTTAACAGAAACAACAATTTTATCCCCTAGAGAAGCATATCTTCTTTTAGTTCCACCAAGGACTCTAATACATAAAACTTTTTTAGCACCAGTATTATCTGCAACATTTAATAACGATTCTTGCTGTACCATAATTATTTAACTTTTTCTAAAACTTTAACTAATCTCCAACATTTTCTTTTACTGATAGGACGAGTTTCCATTATAGAAACTAAATCTCCTACATTGCATATATTTTTTTCATCGTGTGCAACAAATTTCGATGTTGACTTAACAAATTTACCATACACAGGATGCTTCACCCGTCTCTCTACAGATACCACAATGGATTTATCCATTGAATTACTGGAAACTAATCCAATTCTTTCTTTCCTTAACTTTCTATCATTCATGATATATTTCTTTTATTAATTTCTGTTAACAACCTAGCAATCTCACGTCTTTTATAACGAATCTCAATTGGACTATCCAATGAAGATGCTTTATGGTATAACTTCAACTTATTAAAGCTCATCTTATCGTCTTTTAACTTTTTCAAAAGTTCTTGGTCTGTCATTTCACTAATTATATTTTTGCTCTTCATAATTTATAAATCTCTTCTCTTGATAAATTTTGTTTTTACAGGTAATTTTTGTGCTGCTAGTCTTAATGCTTCTGAAGCCACTTCAAAAGGTACACCATCGCATTCAAATAACATTCTCCCTGGTTTTACCACTGCAACCCAATACTCAGGAGAACCTTTTCCTTTTCCCATTCTTACCTCTGCTGGCTTTTTGGTCAAAACCTTGTCTGGAAAAATACGAATCCATAATTGTCCTTCTCTTTTCATATATCTAGTTGCTGCAATACGAGCCGCTTCAATTTGTCTTGCTGTCACAAATGATTCTTCCATGGATTTAATTCCAAAAGAACCAAAGTTTAACAATGCACCTCTCTGTGCATTACCTTTCATTTTACCTTTCTGACTTTTTCTATATTTTGTTTTCTTTGGTTGTAACATAACAATTAAATAAAATTTATTTTTTCTTTCTTCCTCCCGACCTTTTTGTTCCAACTACAATGGTTTCGATAGGAGTTAGACTCCGCTTTCCATAAACCTCCCCTTTACATATCCAAACCTTCACACCTATTAAACCATATGTTGTTAATGCTTCTTCAACAGCATAATCAATATCAGCACGAAATGTATGCAACGGTGTTCGTCCCTCTTTGTACATTTCTGATCTTGCCATTTCTACACCATTTAATCGACCAGATACTTGAATTTTAATACCTTCTGCTCCCATTCTCATAGCAGAGGCAATAGCCATTTTAACTGCTCTTCTGTAAGGATATCTACCTTCAATTTGATTTGCAACATTTCTAGCAACTAATTTAGCATCTAATTCTGGTCTTTTAATTTCATATATATTTACTTGAACATCTTTTGCTGTAATCTTTTTTAATTCTTCTTTTAATTTATCAACCTCCTGACCACCTTTACCAATAATCAATCCAGGTCTAGAAGTACTAATTGTAACAATAATATTTTTTAATGTTCTTTCTATCACTATCTTGGATACACTAGCTTTAATTAACCTAGCATGTAGATATTTACGAATTTTATAATCTTCTAAAATTCTATCTCCAAAATTCTTCCCACCATACCATGCAGAATCCCAGCCTCTAATAAAACCTAATCTATTTCCAATTGGATTTGTTTTCTGTCCCATAATTTAATTTTGTTTTAATCCTAGTATTAATGTAACATGATTTGATCTTTTTCTAATACGATGTGCTCTTCCTTGTGGAGCCGGTTGAATTCTTTTTAACATTCTACCAGAATCAACAAAGATTTCTTTAATAAATAAATCTGAACTATCATCTGAATGCTTTGTTTGCCAATTCGCAATTGCAGATAATAATAATTTTTCTAATCTTACAGAAGCATCTTTTGAACTGTGCTTCAATAAGGTTAATGCTTTATTCACTTCTAATCCTCTTATTTGATCAACTACTAATCGCATTTTTCTCGGTGAAGTTGGACAATTCTTTAATATTGCGATTGCTTTTTTATCCTGTGCTACCACCATATCTGAAGAATTATTATTTTTTTTAACTGCCATTGTTTAATAATTAAATTTATTTCTTTTTACCACCATGTCCTCTAAATGATCTAGTTGGTGAAAACTCACCTAATTTGTGACCAACCATATTCTCCGTAATAAATACAGGTACAAATTGTTTACCATTATGTACAGCAAATGTTTGACCAACAAAATCAGGTATAATCATTGATGCTCGACTCCAAGTCTTTATTACTGTTTTCTTATTATTCGCCACATTCACCTCAACTTTTTTCACAAGTTTATGATGTACATAAGGTCCTTTTTTTAGAGATCTTGCCATATTATTTTCTTCGTTTTACAATATATTTATTTGAAACTTTTTTCTTCTGTCTTGTTTTAAATCCTTTAGCAGGTATACCATTTCTTGAACGAGGGTGACCTCCAGAAGCTTTACCTTCACCTCCACCCATAGGGTGATCAACAGGATTCATAGCTACTCCTCTAGTTCTAGGCCTACGACCAAACCACCGACTTCTACCAGCTTTACCTGATTTTTGAAGTCCGTGTTCAGAATTAGAAACCACTCCAATTGTTGCTAAGCATGTATTTAAAACAAGCCTAGTTTCTCCACTAGGTAATCTTAATGTAGCATACTTACCTTCTCTAGCTACTAATTGGACACTTGCACCAGCACTCCTAGCCATTGCAGCTCCTTTACCCGGCATCATTTCAACATTATGTATACTAGTACCTAATGGAATTTCTGAAAGATACATTGAATTACCATTATTTGGCTGTACCCCTTTACCTGAAATAATTTCATCACCAACTTTAAGTCCCTTAGGGGAAATAATATATCTTTTTTCACCATCTTTATAAAACAACAAAGCAATTCTGGCGGTTCTATTTGGATCATATTCTATGGACTTAACAATAGCTGGAATACCAAACTTATTACGTTTAAAATCAATAATTCTATATTTCTTTTTATGCCCACCCCCTAGATATCGCATAGTCATTCTTCCATCATTATTTCTACCACCGCTCCTAGTTTTAACTTTCGTTAAACTTTTTTCCGGTCTTGAATTAGTGACATCTTCAAAAGTTGTAACAACTTTGAAACGTTGACCTGGTGTTAATGGATTAATTTTTTTTATTGCCATAATTATACATTACTATAAAAGTCTATACTATTTCCATCTACTAACTGAACAATTGCTTTCTTATAACTGTTTTTTTTACCTTCAACAACACCGCCTTTAGTAGATCTAGATTTTGTTTTACCATAATAATTCATTGTTCTAACAGACTTAACTTTCACCTCATATAAACTTTCAACTGACTTTTTAATATCTATTTTATTTGCTGTCTTCAATACAACAAAAGCATAGCGATTAAAAGACTCAGTTTGACTAGTCATTTTCTCTGTTACTATAGGTTTAAGTATTATATTCATAAACTTAATTTTTAATATTTTTTAAAGCACTTTCAACAATAATAAGTTTAGATGCATCTAAAATATTATAAACATTCATTTCATTTGGAGTAATCACCATCGATTTTTGTATGTTTCGAGCTGATAACACAATAGAAGAATTGTTTTCTGTTAAAATCATCATTGTTTTCTCTTTTTCAACACCAAGATTTGCTAATAAATCAAGGTATTGCTTTGTTTTAGGGTTATCAAAAGTGAAATCCTCAATAATTAAAATATTTTTTGAACTTGCCTTATGACTAAGAGCTGAATAACGAGCTAGATTTCTAACTTTTTTATTTAATTTAAATGAGTAATCTCTTGGTTTAGGGCCAAAAACTCTACCTCCTCCCCTAAAAAGTGGATTCTTAATACTTCCAGCACGAGCTGTTCCTGTTCCCTTTTGTTTTTTAATTTTACGTGTACTTCCTTTAATTTCTCCTCTCTCTTTAGACTTACTTGTTCCTTGCCTATTATTTGCTCTATATTGCTTAACACCTAAATAAACTGCATGATTATGCTCGGGAACACCGAAGATAGATTTATCAAGAGTAATTTCTCTTCCTGTTTCTTTACCTTTGATATTTAAAACTGGTAATTTCATTAGTTTGTAATATTTAAATAACTATTATTAGCTCCTGGTACTGAACCCTCTAAAACAATTACATTCTTATCTAAAAAAACTTGTAAGACTTTTAAATTTTTTACAGTAACCTTATCTCCTCCCATTCTACCTGCCATTCGCATACCTTTAAATACTCTTGCAGGATATGATGCTGCTCCAATTGACCCTGGTGCTCTCATCCTGTTATGTTGACCATGGGTCGCATCCCCAACACCTCTAAAATTATGTCTCTTAACAACACCTTGAAATCCCTTACCTTTACTAGTACCAGATACATCTACATATTCACCCTCTTTAAATACATCTACCTTAATTGTATCACCTAGTTTTAAATCCATTTTAGACGAATCACCACTTTCACTATCAGTTTTCATATAATTATCCTGAAATTCAGCATATATTTTTTTAGCAGTTGTATTAGCTTTTTTAGCATGTCCAATGCTTGACTTATTAGTATTCTTTATTTTTTTATCCTTAAAACCTATTTGAATCGCATGATAACCATCTGTTTCTAATTGTTTTATTTGTGTAACAACACAAGGTCCTGCTTCAATCATAGTACAAGGGATACTCTTTCCATCTTTACTGAAAAAACTACTCATACCTATTTTTCTACCTATTATACCTGCCATAACATTAAGCTTTAATTTCTACTTCAACACCACTGGGCAGCTCTAATTTCATTAATGCATCTACTGTGTTTGTTGAAGTACTATATATATCTAATAACCTCTTGTAAGAATTCAATTCAAATTGTTCTCTTGATTTCTTATTTACATGTGGTGATTTTAAAACTGTAAAAATCTTTTTATTTGTTGGTAACGGAATTGGACCACTAACAACAGCACCTGTCGACTTAACTGTCTTTACAATCTTTAATGCAGATTTATCGACTAAATTATAGTCATATGATTTTAACTTTATTCTTATTCGTTGACTCATAATTTTATGCTTCTATTTTTTTATTTTTTGCTATTACTTCATCTGCAATATTTTTAGGGACTGCATCATAATGACTAAATTCCATCGTAGATGTAGCACGACCTGAAGTAATGGTTCGTAAGTCAGTAACATAACCAAACATTTCTGATAATGGTACTTTAGAATTGACTATCGTTGCTCCACTTCGTTCACTAGTACCCTCAATAAGTCCTCTTCTTTTATTTAAATCACCTATTACATCTCCCATATATTGATCAGGTGTTACAACTTCCAATTTCATAAATGGCTCAAGTAAAACAGGTTGACATTTAGGTAATGCTTCTCTAAAAGCTGATTTTGCACATATTTCAAATGATAATTGATCTGAATCTACAGCATGAAAAGATCCATCAGTAAGTGTTACTTTCATAGAATCCACTTCATAACCTGCTAAAACACCATTTCTCATAGCATCTTTAAACCCTTTTTTTACAGACGGAATAAATTCTTTAGGGATATTTCCTCCTTTTACTTTATCTTCGAAAATTAATCCAGGGTTTTCTATATCATCGTTTGGCTCAACTTTAAAAATAATGTCTGCAAACTTACCTCGACCACCTGTTTGTTTTTTATACACTTCTCTGTGTTCAACCGAACCTTTAATGGTTTCCTTGTAATTTACTTGTGGAGCACCTTGATTACATTCAACACTAAATTCTCTTCTTAATCTATCAACAAGGACTTCCAAGTGTAATTCACCCATACCTGAAATAATTGTTTGGCCAGTATCATGATCTGTCTTTACTTGAAATGTTGGATCTTCTTCAGATAATTTACCTAATGCAACACCCAATTTATCAACATCATTTTGAGTTTTTGGCTCCACTGCAATACCTATAACTGGATCAGGAAATTCCATAGACTCTAATATAACCTGCTCATTTTCAACACAAAGTGTGTCACCTGTTCTTATGTCTTTAAATCCGACAGCAGCTCCTATATCTCCAGCTTCTATTTTATCCAAGGCATTTCTAGAGTTAGAATGCATTTGAAATATACGAGAAATTCTTTCTTTAGAATTTGACCTTGTATTAAATACATATGAACCTGCATTTAATGAACCGGAATATACTCTAAAAAAACATAAACGACCAACAAATGGATCTGTAGCAATTTTAAAAGCTAAAGCAGAGAAAGGTTCACTATTAGATGGTTTTCTTGTTACTTCTTCATCATTTTTTGGATTTATACCAACAATTGAAGGAACATCAATAGGGCTTGGTAAATATAGCATTACATTATCAAGCAATGTTTGAACTCCTTTATTTTTAAATGCAGAACCACATAGCATCGGAGTGATGCTCATAGATAATGTTGCTTTTCTAATAGCATTTTCGATTTCATCTTTAGTAATTGAATCCGGATCTTCAAAATACTTCTCCATTAGAATTTCATCTGATTCAGCAACAGCTTCAAGCATCTTTTCTCTCCATTCATTAGCAGTAGATACTAAATCTGAGGGTATATCTTCTTCTTTGAATGTCATTCCAAGATCATCTTCATTCCAAATAATTGCCTTCATAATAACTAAATCGACAACACCTTTAAAATCATCCTCTGCACCAATTGGAATTTGTAAAGGAACTGGGTTACCATTTAATCTGTCTTTAACTTGTTCAACACAACGAAAAAAATCAGCTCCAATTCTATCCATTTTATTAACAAATCCAATTCTAGGAACATTATATCTATCTGCTTGTCGCCAAACTGTTTCAGATTGTGGTTCAACACCTCCAGATGCACAGAATAATGCAACTGCACCATCAAGAACTCTTAAAGATCTTTCAACTTCAACAGTAAAATCAACGTGCCCTGGAGTATCAATAATATTCATTTTGAACTCCTGTTCCCTAAACTTCCAATTAGTTGTAGTAGCTGCAGATGTGATTGTAATTCCTCTTTCTTGCTCCTGCTCCATCCAATCCATTGTAGCCGCACCATCATGAACTTCACCAATCTTGTGACTCAAGCCAGTGTAATAAAGTATTCTCTCAGTTGTTGTCGTTTTTCCGGCATCAATGTGAGCCATAATCCCAATATTCCTAGTGTATTTTAAATCTCTTTGTGCCATTGCTAAAATATTATTATATTAAAATCTAAAATGTGAAAATGCTTTATTTGCTTCTGCCATTCTATGGACCTCTGTCTTCTTTTTAATTGATGCCCCTTCTTCTTTATAAGCGGCTAAAATTTCCTGTGCTAACTTTTCGGCCATAGATTTTTCATTTCTTTTTCTTGAAAATTTAATCATCCAAGACATCGCCATAGATACTTTTCTTTCTGGTCTAATCTGCATTGGAATTTGAAAAGTCGCACCGCCAATTCGTCTACTTCTCACTTCAACTTGAGGCATAACATTAGATAGTGCCTTTTTCCATATATCTAATCCTGTATCTTCTTCAGATTTATTTTTATCTACAATCTCAATTGCATCATAAAAAATCTTAAAAGCAAGATTTTTTTTACCACTTATCATCATCGTATTAACAAATCGAGTAACAAGCTTATCCCCAAATTTTGGGTCAGGTAATAAAATTCGTTTTTTTGCTCTAGATTTTCTCACTTTATTTTAATTTAAATTAATTATTTTTTTTTCGCTTTCTTTGTACCGTATTTTGACCTCCTTTGATTTCTACCTTCAACCCCGGCTGTATCTAATGCTCCTCTAACAATGTGATATCTAACACCTGGTAAATCTTTCACCCTTCCACCTCTAACTAGAACAATTGAATGTTCTTGTAAATTATGACCTTCACCAGGAATATATGCATTAACTTCATAGCCATTGGTTAATCTAACTCTAGCTACTTTCCGCATAGCTGAATTAGGTTTTTTAGGTGTCGTTGTATAGACACGAGTACAAACACCTCTTCTTTGCGGACATGCACTTAAAGCAAGAGATTTACTCTTTTTCACTAATGACTTCCTTCCTTTTCTAACTAACTGCTGAATCGTTGGCATAATTTATAAACATTTTTTATCTGTTATCAATCTTATTAAAATTCCATTTTCAAAAATGGTTTGCAAATCTATAAATTTTAATCATTATATCAAACCTAATTTTTCTTTTTTTATAACATTATAGAAATATAAAGGTAAATAGTGAGTTAAAATATGACTATAAAGTATTGATTATAAGTCTAGTATTGTTTTTTTTACATCAAAAATAAATAGTATAGATAATAGCTTAGATTAATACGAAAAAAATACCTATCCTTGCAAAAGGAATAATACCTGAATTAAAATTTACACAATTTAGCAAATTTACAAATCCATGGATAACTCATTGAAAAAATCTGATAATACACAAAAACAAAAATTAAACTCGGAACAATTTGCTGCTGTCCAACATACTGAGGGACCTGTTATGATTATAGCTGGGCCAGGATCTGGAAAAACAAGAGTAATTACTGAGAGGATTGCACATTTAATTAATATTGGTATAAACCCTGAAAATATATTAGCATTAACCTTTACAAATAAAGCAGCTAAAGAAATGAAAGCTCGTATTGCAGATTTAACTGAAAATAATGATGTTTTTGCAATTTGTATGGGAACTTTTCATTCTATTTTTTCAAAAATACTTAGAGAGGAGGCTCACATAATTGGATACACTACAAACTTTACAATATACGACAATGAAGATTCAGTAAAAATTATAAGAAGAATTATAAAAGATTTAAATCTTGATAAAGATATTTATAATGCAAAAAATATATTTACAAGAATTTCATTAATGAAGAACTATATCATCAGTCCAAAAAAATACCTTCACAGTGAGACATTAAAAAAACAAGACCTCAACAATAAAAGACCAGAATTTTTGAACATCTATAGAAAATACTGCGAATCATGTAAACAATCAAATTGTATGGACTTTGATGACTTACTGATCAATACTTATGATTTATTTAAAGAAAATGAAGAAATTTTAAACAAATACCAAACAAAATTTCAATACATATTAATTGATGAGTATCAAGACACAAATAAGGTTCAAGATGAAATAATCAAGCAAGTAAGTGACAAAAATAAAAATGTCTGTATTGTTGGAGATGATTCACAAAGTATTTACTCTTTTAGAGGAGCAAATATTAATAATATGTTAAATTTTAAAAAATTCTATTCGGATGTCAAAGAATTTAAACTAGAACAAAACTATAGATCAACTCAAAATATAGTTAATGCTGCTAATTCTCTAATTGCATATAACAAGAATAAAATAGATAAAACTATCTTTAGTGACAAAGAGGAGGGAGAAAAAATACAATTACTAGAATATTACAACGATAGAGAAGAAGGTCAAAAAATAGCAACTTTAATAAGTAATTCTATCCAACAATCTACATCTGCTTCACAACATGCAGTATTATATCGGACAAACAGTCAATCCAAAGTTATTGAAGATGGTTTAAGAAAGCTTGGAGTAAAATATAAAATTTATGGCGGCTTATCATTTTATCAAAGAAAAGAAATCAAAGACATAATGGCATTTCTAAAACTTATATTAAATAATAATGATGATGAATCTTTACTGAGAATTTTCAACTATCCAACAAGAGGTATTGGTTTAAGTACAATTAATAAGATTAGACTTAAAGCAGAAGAAAATAATTATACAATTTGGAGAACTCTTAACTCTGAGAAAATTAACGAAGTGCACTTCACAAAAAATGTGAAAAAAAATATTGATCATTTTGTAGAATTACTTCACACAATATTTAAATCAATAAATAAAAATGTATTTGAAATACTTGAGTTAGTAATTGAGACAACGGGTATCGTAAGAAGATTAGAAGATAATCCTAATCCAGAAAATATAAATAGACTAGAAAATATTAGTGAGTTATTTAATAGCACAAAAATATTTTCAATGAGAAGCAATAATGATAAATTAATTGATTTTATAAATGAAATATCTTTGGATGAATCAACTGAGCAAAAAACTACTCATAATGACTATGTTTCACTCATGACTATACATCAATCAAAAGGATTGGAATTTCCATATGTTTATATAGTAGGACTTGAAAACGGTCTATTTCCTTCACAACAAAGTATGAGAGAGAAAAAACAACTAGAAGAAGAAAGAAGATTATTTTATGTAGCAATCACTAGGGCAATCAAAAAAGTTATAGTATCATATTCATTAAATAGATTTAAGTTTGGTTCAATGAACCAAACTACTCAAAGTCTCTTTTTAAATGAAATTAATTATTATTTTATAAAAACAATCAAAAATCAAAAGGCATATAAATCACATTCCACTACCTTCTCAATTCCTAAACTAAATAACAGGAAGTTAGTCAAAATTACCAATAATGACCACAATCATCATTATAAGAATCTTCAAATAGGTCAAAACATCTTACACAATGTATTTGGTAAAGGAACTATAAAAACAATTGACAACTCACATGGAAATCAAAAAATCAAGGTTTTATTTTTAGAACACGGAGAAAAAATATTATTGACAAAATTTGCAAAATTTAAAATAATCTCCTGATATTTGGAATGATAATATCTTTTTCTTTTATAAGTTTGAACTAGAAATTTACAATCACTATGAAATATAATACACAATTAAAGCCCTTAATAATTCCTGAATATGGTAGACATATTCATTCAATGGCTAATAGCCTTTTAGATATTAAAGATGATACAAAAAGAAATCAACAAGCTCAAGTATTAATCAATATTATGGGGAATTTAAATTCACACCTGCGAGATGTGGATGAATATAAGCATAAATTATGGGATCATCTTTTTGTTATGTGTGAACACAAATTAGATATTAAATCGCCTTATCCTGAACCAAACAATGAAGAAGCTGAAAAGAAAGTAAAAACAAGAATCAATAATACACAAGGTAGTGTTCAATACAAACATTATGGAAAATTGATTATCTTGCTCATTAAAGAAGCAGTTAAAATCAAAGACACCAACTTAAAAAATCATGCATTCGAACAAATTGCTCTTCAAATGAAGAGAGCATATCTTAATTGGAATCAAACAAATGTACAGGATACCCAAATCTGGAAAGACTTAGAACATTTTGCAGGAGAAAAACTAGCAATTGACACAACAAAAATTATACCTGTATTTCAAACAACCACCACTAGGAAAAAGCCTTTTTATAAAAAATCTAATAGAAAACATTATTCAAAAAAATAAATGGGAAGTTTTAAAATTAATGGTGGAAAAGAATTATCAGGAACAGTACAACCTCAAGGTGCAAAAAATGAAGCATTACAAATAATTTGTGCTACTCTTTTGACTAAAGATAAAATTACAATTCAGAACATCCCAATTATTAGTGATGTAATATGCTTAATTGAATTACTTAAAGGCCTAGGAGTTACTATTGAAAAAATAAAAAGAAACACATATACTTTTGAAGCAAATAATATCGATTTAAATTACCTTCAAGATTCTAATTTTAGGAAAAATAGTCAAAAAATAAGAGGTTCAGTTATGATACTAGGTCCACTTATTGCTAGATTTGGATTTGCTCGACTATATCCACCGGGAGGAGATAAAATTGGAAGAAGAAGATTAGATACTCATTTAATTGGATTAACACACTTAGGTGCAAAATTTAAATTAATCAATAACAAATACTATAAGGTGGAGGGAGCAAAATTAAAAGGAAAATATATTCTTCTTGATGAAGCTTCAGTGACAGGAACTGCAAATATTATTATGGCAGCAGTACTTGCATACGGTGAAACTATCATATATAATGCTGCTTGTGAACCATATATACAACAACTATGTAAAATGTTGAATTTAATGGGAGCAAGTATTAAGGGTGTTGGATCTAATTTACTTACGATTAAAGGTGTTAGAAAATTAAAAGGCTGTAAACATAGAATCTTACCAGACATGGTAGAAATAGGAAGTTGGATTGGCCTAGCAGCTATGACTCAATCTAAAATCAGAATCAAAAATGTGTCTATAAAAAATCTTGGAACAACTTTGAATGTATTTAAAAAAATGGGTATTAATTTAAAAGTTGAGAAAGATGATATCATAGTAAAAAAACAAAAAAAATACAATATTGATACTTTTATTAACGGATCTATATTAACTATTTCTGATGCTCCATGGCCTGGATTCACTCCAGACCTACTAAGTATTATTATAGTTACAGCTACTCAAGCCAATGGAAGTATTTTAGTTCACCAAAAAATGTTTGAAAGTCGTTTATTTTTTGTTGATAAATTAATAGAAATGGGTGCTAAAATAATTCTTTGTGACCCCCATAGAGCAACTATTACCGGTATTAATCGTCAGTATTCCTTAAAAGCAACGACCATGACATCACCTGACATAAGAGCTGGTATTGCATTACTAATTGCAGCATTATCCGCTAAAGGCACAAGTGTCATTCATAATATTGAACAAATTGATCGAGGATATGAAAAAATTGATGAAAGACTAAAACAACTTGGAGCATCAATTGTAAGAACTGAATAATTAATGTCATTATGACAGCTAAAGTAGTTTGGCTTAAAAATTGATATTAAACATTAAATAAATGCATACTTTAAATAACTATGACAAAAAAAAATAAAAAAAAAGACGAATTATTAAAAAAAGAAAGTGAAATAAAAGATTTAAAAGATAAATATCTAAGATTAATTGCTGAATTTGAAAATTATAAAAAGAGAACTATTAAAGAAAAAAATGATTTTTCAAAATATGCAACTGAGAATATGATTAAGTCAATTTTACCAATTATAGATGACTTTGAAAGAGCTAATATTAATAAAGGCGATGTAAAAGGATATCTTTTAATTGAACAAAAACTAATTGATATTCTATCTAAACATAATCTACGGAAAATAGATTCTGTAGTAAATCAAGTTTTTGATTTAGAAAAACATGAAGCAATTAGTAGTTTACCTGTAAAAGAAAAAAAGAAAAAAGGTAAAATAATTGAGGAAATAGAAGCAGGATATGTTTTGTCAGATAAAATAATTAGATATCCAAAAGTAATTATTGGAAAATGAGTAAAAGAGATTATTATGAAGTGCTTGGTATTTCTAAAAATGCAAATAATAAAGAAATAAAACAAGCCTATAGAAAACTAGCAATTAAGTATCACCCTGATAGAAATCCAGGCAATAATGAAGCCGAAGAAAAATTCAAGGAAGCTGCAGAGGCATACGAAGTATTAAGTAATCCCGAAAAGAAATCTAGATACGACCAATTTGGACATCAAGGAATGAGTGGATCAAGAGGCTTTGGTGGAAATATGAATATGGAAGATATTTTTGATCAATTTGGAGATATCTTTGGTGGATTTGGCGGGGGATTTAGTGGGGGATTTGGCGGCTCATCCCGTAATCGCTCTATAAAAGGAAGTAATTTACGAATTCGAATCAAACTTAATTTAAAAGAAATTAGTGAGGGAGTTACTAAAAAAATTAAAATTAAAAGATTATGTCCAGATGAAAATACACAATATGGTGTATGTAATGTATGTAATGGAACTGGTGGAGTTACTAAAATAGCTAACACAATTCTCGGACAAATGCAAACCACTACCACCTGCTCAAATTGTAATGGTACAGGAAAAATTATAATCAATAAATCACCTAATTCTGATTCACAAGGAATGATTCAAAAAGAAGAATTAACCGAAATCAGCATACCTGC
>CEQM01135740.1_pt1 | contig 23120 bp, 21 predicted proteins | sample 531111 | NCBI WGS metagenome assembly CEQM01 (sample SAMEA2621278, study PRJEB7988) | marine metagenome | biome: marine biome (ENVO:00000447); feature: deep chlorophyll maximum layer (ENVO:xxxxxxxx); material: "saline water (ENVO:00002010), including plankton (ENVO:xxxxxxxx)" | depth 120 m
TTGGACCATATGTGGGTATATTAGATGGTTTTTTTGTAGGATTTGGATTGGGATGATATGTTGGACCATATGTGGGTATATTAGATGGTTCATATGTTGGAATTGATACAGGTATAAATGATGGTGTATATGTGGGGTTTGGACTTGGGTAATTTGTTGGTTTTAAAGTTGGATAGTTTGTGGGCGAATATGTAGGAGAGGTTGAGGGTACACAAGTTGGACCGTATTCGAAAAGTCCTTGGCAAGTCGGCGAGTGAGAGTTTGTTGGATTATAACTGGGGATTTCAGTTGGTTCGTGTGTAGGTTCATGTGTAGGATGATATATCAAATCATGACCTGCAAAAGTAGCAATAAATAGGCTTGTAAAGTGAATAAGGTACATAATGATTTATATCATTTTGTAGTTAATTAATTATAGCGAGTTGTACTTTTGTACACAAACGGTAGGTTTGTTTGTTTTTGCTTTAAAAGCTCCGGGGTCCCATTCTCTATCATGTTCCGAGTTTGGGGGTTTAGGTCCGGTATAATTTCTATTATTATAATTCCAAATTCTATCACTACCTAATTTAAAAGGGGGGTGACTGGATGCTTTATACCAAAAAACTTGGTCTTCTATGCGATTACTCTTAGCATTATTGTTAATAACAATGCATTCATAATTTTCTGTACATTGATCCATAACGGCACAAAAGACTTCAAAACAGGGAAACATTCCCGCGTAACAATCATAAAGACGTTTGCGATTTTGTACGATATTTTCTCTCAAAATAAATACATAATCGATATTTGTTCTTAGATTTGGAGGTATACCAAGAGCATATTGCATTGTAATAATAAAAAACATTTTGAAATGCCGTCCATTCATAAATAAGGAACGAACATGTTTCGATTTTGTCCAACTATTATCATAAAGGCAGTCATCAAGTATTAAAAATGCACTTGGATTAATATTATATCCACCTGGTTGTTTCTTTCTATGTAATAATTTTTCTTGGCGCATTAAGATTCTTTGTATAATATCTTCACTATATTCGTTATGAATAAATATTGGTGGGACCATATCTCCATAAAAGCAGTTCGCTGCTTCAGTTGCAGATATAACTGTACCGACTGGAATTTTTCGTTGATGCCATAAAAGGTCTTTACACAGAAATGATTTTCCTGTATCTCTTTTACCTATCATAACAACTACCTTATCTGCAGCAATAGAAGACATATCAAACTTCTTTAATTGTAGTCTCATGTCTTGTACAATACATAATAATAACAGACTAATGAACGAATAATTTAAACATGATTTAAAAAATGATATGTAAATCTACTGTAAGACTATTAAGATATAATAGTAGTATGAGTGTAGAAACTTTAAGAATTAATTCGCGAAATATTTTAGCTGAAATTATCAATGATAATGCTATAACTATTAATCTGGAGCGTGGAATATATAATTATACTATTTGGAGATCAAAGGCTCGTCATCAACCATGTATGTGGGATAGTCCTTCTTTCACGAATACTTATAAAAATAAGCTGAAACAAGTATGTGCAAATCTGATTCCAAATTGTTATGTTGGGAATAAATCATTGATTAATCGTCTAAAAGACGGAGAGTTTCAACCACATGAAGTAGTATTTGCATCTCCGTGCGATTTGTTTCCAGAAAGGTGGGAAAAAATTATAGAAGAGAAAAAGAAACGGGATGCAGCAGTGTCTGAAATTGATAGTAGTATTGCTACCGAGCAATTCAAATGTGCAAAATGTGGTGGTAACAAAACGACTTACTACACAATGCAAACACGGTCAAGTGATGAATCGGAAACAATATTTATTACGTGTCTTGGTTGCGGTAGGAAGTGGAGAAAGTAAAAAAAAGTAATGTAAAGGATATGTCTCGCGAAAATGATTTGAATTTTGTAATAAAAGATTTGATTAAGGAATATATAATACCCGAATTCCCGATATATAGGGTGAAATATGTGCATACATATATCCACGAATCTGATGATGAAATAACTAATAATACCGAATATTATCCTCATGTATTACGTTCAAGAGTTGTTTCAAGATTAATGGAATGTAAAAGATGTACAAATGAGCCATTATCCCTTTTATCAGAAGTTTGTCCTCATGGATTTAGAAAAATGTGTATTCATAATTCATGTCATTGTATTTTTCCATCTACGATTGAGGAATTTAACAGAGACAAAATTGTTAGAGATTATAAAGATAATGTGGACCACTTAACCATCATTAATATAGAAAGAATTGCCTAAACATAACATTCATTCCTACAAAAATATATTCCCGAATATCCAATGATTGTCCATGGACAAAGTTTTTTACCACATATATAACAAGATATACCAGCATATTCGCTTATTTCTAATATAAGTTCTTTAGGTAAATCCATATCAAATATACATGATTTAGCTTAAACTATATTTCAGAATAATGTTTCAATAAATTTGTCCATTGTTTTCTAATATTGACTATATTATGTTCTTTTTCAATATACTTGATTTGTTCTTCTCTTGATACAGTTTTTACAGAAGAAATACCTTCCATTAGTTTTTTTGCAAATCTTGTACAATGTTCCATTTTATTTGGAGTATATTCATACATATATGTCAATCCGTTTGATGTATCTGGTAAAGCTCCTAAAGACGAATGAACACAAACACATCCAGCAGACATCGCTTCAATTAAACATAAACAAGAGGTTTCTTTAAATGTACTTGGATATGCAAATATATGAGTTTTTTTCAAAGCTTCTATAATTTTATGATGATTTACACTTCCATGATAAGTCATATTTTGATGGTTAATTATTCTTTCATAGAGAGATTTGAAATATTCTGAATCATCTAAATCCTTTCTCCCACATCTTTCAAATGAACTATAAATATCCAAATGAACATTAATATTATTACCTTTTAGTATTGGAACTAATTTCTCAAATACAGTTACTAATATATCAAGACCACGATGTGGAGTTGACATATATATTAATCGACATATATCATCGGATTTTTTGTGTTTTTCAATAGGTATAATCGCATTTTTAATTACATGGCATCTCGATGAATCGAGAGAATAATATTCAATAAAATTTTTCTTTTGATATTCTGTTACAAATACGAATATATCTTCCCTCTTGATATTTTGATACAAAGGATCACCTTCATTATCATTACACCAGTATATATTTGATTTTTTAGTATCAATTGTATCTTTCTGTTCAAATATGTTTGTAATAACATTAAATTTGTCAGCATAAACTTCTAAAATATCTTGTATACGATCTCGCATTAATTCGGTTCCCCCTTTTGGTGTTTTTTTCTCATTCTTTGATGAGATTTCCTGTAAATGTTCTTTCTTTACAATAAACTCTGTATGTGGTGCATCCACTAACATCACACGTAATAGTTGGTCTGACTCAAGCATTTTATTTATCTTATTTTCTTTAATAGGTAATTTATTATATAGTTTTTCAAGAACATTACCCCATGCTTTTGAAGCATCTTTACTATTAAATATTTTATGAGAGTGTTCCTTTATTTTATTACTAATTTCTTTGGCATAACTCTTATTTGTAGCAACATTTACTGCTATATTAATATAATCTATGGGATCTTTAGCAATTAAATCTATAACTCCCATATATGTATAATACGCATAAGTCCATCGACTTCCTAAATATTTATGTGGTAAAGTAACGATTGGAGTTCCTATTTCAAATGCTTCTCTGGTTGTTGTATCTCCTCCGAAAAAGAAGCTATCCAGTGATACATCAATTACATTATACATGGCCATCATAATATGATGAGGCATTTTAGCAATAAAATGAATCCTATTCAAATCAATTCCATTATCTTTCAAACGTTTTATAAATAAAACTTTCAATTCGTATAACTCAGAATCAACATGAATCATTATAATTTCAGCATTTGAGTCTTTTTCCATGATTCCTTTTATCAATGAATCAAAGTTATAATTCAATTTGAATGTTGCTTGTGAACAAAAATACCAGTTTGATTCCACATTAATATTCTTTAATTCTGATTTAAAATAATTTCTATTAATATTTTTCCAAGATTTTCCATTTACCATTGAGACTTGGTGAATATTGTTTCTATGAATAAAGTTTTCCCACATTATGTTTTTGGGAATAAGAACCAATTCTTCTGTATAATGTTCTTGAGCAGTTTCAATTTCAGCAGCTTCCCAAGAGATGAAATAATTCATGATTTCTTTGTTTATGCCAGAAGTTACTGGATGTCCGTGTGTTAAAATTTGAATTTTTGCTAATTTTGATTGAGCGAACCAGTTCAAGTCAGACTCAATATGTAGGTCTAAATATAACAAAATATCTAAATTTAAATTTGCAATATTTCTTTGCCATTCCCTTATTAAATCAGGATTTCCTTGTAAATTTGGAATAAAGACATCTTTACTTTTCTCAAAACTATATTTTTTGTTGGACGAATAATGAATGAAAATTAATTCAAACTTATCTGCATCTAAGTCTAAGAAAGTTGAATAAAAACTATCACTAATACTCGAAGAGTGTATGGTTTGAATGTTTAAATTTTGTCTATGAACCAATGCCGAAGAAATTATACCTAATTTTATCTTTGAAGAAGAACTTCTATAATTAGATATTGAATAATCATTGTTGTATAGAGATGGGAATACTTTCGCTTGTAATAGCGAATATTTTTCATAAATTTCTTTTGGATTATTATCAATATATGCATACCAAAATGAATGACTTAAAATAATAGGATTATAGGAAATAATAGCACCAGAATTTAAGTAAGTATTAAATTGTGTAGTTAAATCATTAATTACAGTTCTTTCTTCGTTAGCATTACTAATAATTATAGGAAATAAGGTATCTTTAAACAGTATCCAATCTTGTGTATCATTTTCTAATTTATTCAACCAAAAAATAGCCTTATGATAATTATGAGTTTTTCCAAAATAATAACCTAAGATACAATAACCATTAGAAATAAGCTTTTTAGGTAAATTTTTTAAGTATTTTCTTTTATTTAAGAGAGCTTCTATATTGTTTATGGTGTATTTCATTTCTATATCACTAAAAGTTAAATGTTTTGATTTTTCTAATAAAGTAGTCAATTCGTCTGTTTTGTTGTTTTTCATTATATAAAGTATAAAAATATAGCTTTATTAAGTAGTATTAAGTAGTAATGTCTACAAGATTACCTGCATCTGATACTTATGAGGAAAGGAAGAGGCGTAATACGATTTGTTTTAAACCGGATTATAGTCCTGCGGATCTAAGAGTACAAGTTGGTTATGGTGTATGGCCTCGTTTTGCATATCCAATTAAGGAGAATGATATCATCCTTGTACCCGCTTTATTTCTAAATGTTTTTAGTGATATTAGGAATGCTTATAATGAGTTAATGGATGAGATGAACTATGATGATTTTTGTGCATGGCATGGTAATAAGGAACTGGACGGAACTCATTGGATAATGAATGATAGAGCAAAATGTAAAGATAAAAGTCCACTATTTAACAAAGTAATAGACAAAATAGCGAATTACTTTAACATGGATATACATGCTACCCGATTCAATTTGTATGAGAAAGGTGATGAGTGGAAACCATACCATTTTGACGCGGCTGCATTAGACCCAGAGAAGGCTAAGAAGCAAAATATTACAATTGGAGTCTCTTTTGGAGCAGAAAGAAGTATTGCATTTCAACATGCTAAAACTGGAACAAGAACTGAGTTTGTTTTACAAAATTCAATGTGTTACGGTTTTGGAAGAAAAATAAATACTACTTGGAGACATGGTATACCTCCAAAAATGAACGAAACCCAAGGAAGAATAAGTATTATATGTTGGGGTTTTTGTAACCAAAATGAATAATATTAGAAATAATGCAAGTGGCACTTGGTTTTTTTGGTATAACAAGAAGCTTGAAATTTACAATTGATTCGATAAAACATAATATAACTGACTCACTTAATGAGCTTGGTTATGATTTCAAAATATTTTTACATACATATGGCTTAGACAGCTACAATAATGTAAGAACTGGGGAATCAACAACACAAATTGATAATGATGAATATAAATTGCTTAATCCCGATTATTTTGTAATAGAGAATCAGGATGAAGTTAAGAAAAATCTAAATCTGGAACAATACAGAAAGTATCCGGATCCTTGGAACACACAATATAATTCAGTAGATAATTTTATATTGGCTCAATATTCAAAATTGAAATTAACAAAAATGATTAAAGACACTGAAACAAAATTCGACTATATTATCTTTTTAAGACCAGATGTAGAGTATTTAAATAAATTAGAGGAAAGTTTCTTCAAATCCGTATGCAATAATAGAATATGTATACCTGATTTTAATGTCAAGTATGAAAATTCTTGGCTTTGGAAGTTTAATGATAGATTTGCAATTACCAACTATAATAATTATAGAATATACGGAGAATTATTTCATCAGTTGTTATCCATTAGTAAATTTATGTCTCTCCATTCGGAAACAGTAATGGCAAGATATTTATTGGATAAGAAAGTATATTATAAACATATTATGTTTCGTTTTAGAAGGATACGAATGAATGGTAATATAGCCCCATATGATAAACATATAAATATATAAAAATGAATGGTATAATTCTTAGTTAAAAGTAAGAGATATGCCTATATTAATATTTGATTGTGAAACAACTGGAATTCCTATTGAAAAAAGGGACAAGAAGTTAAGATACACAAATAACCGATTTTATCATCCTAAAAAGACTAAATATTATGATAGTTCTCGATTAGTTGAACTTGGATATGGAAAAATATCTAAGGTAAATGATTCGTGGAAGTTTGAAGAACCAATGTCAAGGGTTATATATCCTGATAATTTTGAAATAAATAATTCGGAGATACACGGTATTGAACACAATGTTGCTTTAAAAGAAGGCAAACCATTTAAAGAAGTTCTTGAAGAGTTTAAAAAAGATTTGGTTAATGTTAATACTGTTCTGGCTTATAATGCCCAGTTTGATATTAATGTATTGTTATCTGAAGCCTACCGATATGGTTGTACAGATTTCATTGAAGAGTTCAATAAAAAGAAGTTTATTTGTGTGATGGAGTTTGCAAGGAAAAAAGTTAAAGGACCTTATAAACCTCATAAATATAAACTTGTAAACTTATATAACTCTCTATTTGAAACAAATATTGTTCAAAAACATCGTGCCGGAGAAGATGTTACAATGTGTGCGAAGATATTCGCAAAACTGAATTCGATGTAATATTCATATTCTAGGGTTTTTGAGACCCATACATAGTATACCGCAAACCTAGTGGTGGAAGCTCAATCTTTACAGATTGTTCACTACTAGTGTTACCTTCTTCGCACATAACCGAGTCATTAGGTGTTTCATCCTCTTTTTCTTCGGGATTTTTCTTTTTATAACAATAATGTCCAAGACGAATTTTACGTAATTGCATAAGATATGGCATACTAGTCCAATCACGAATCATGCTATAGACCAAAACATATGCTATAATTTCTCCTAATTTATCGGATGATTGAAATGATAATGCGGTAATGGCAAGAGAAATACCGGGACTACGTCTGGTGCTTACTAATACTACTGCGTCTTTTTGTTTCGATTCTAAATTACAAACTGGTAAATAAACTGGGAAATGCGCAAATAATAACTGACTAGAAATCATAAGTAACATAGAACCATAATATTTATAAGGATTACTCGATGTCATAGGCTCAATATATGTTTTACTTGCAAAATAGAAAGCAAAGGCAGTTAACATAAGAATAATACTCGATCTCAGAAAAAACTTTCCTATTTTTTTTACAAAATTTTCACTACATTTTTCACGTATTTTATATCCAATACCAATAAGAAACATTACATAACTCATTAATACAAACATTCGACCATATGGAAGACTAATTTTTTCTTTATTATCAATGTTTCCAATTATTCTATATGATTCCAACAAAGCTGTAAATATTAACGGGGTAAATATGATACTTTGAGTCACAGAACCCATGGATAATGCTAGTGCAAGTGGTACATTCGCATCTACAGTATAAGCTGTTACACTTGCCGCGGCTGTTGCGGGTGTAACTGCCAATATGAACATACCATAAATCTGTGTTATTGGGGGACGAAATGCTAATACTATAAGAAATGTTAGTAATGGGTCCAGAATATATTGATGACAAAAAACATTAAAAAATAATTTAGGATATTTTATATCTATATCTTCATATTTGATAGTTGTACCCATTTTAATAAGTATACTTGTTAAACCACCAATGAGACATGATGAAAATATGAGCATACAATCAACCATATTCCTATAATCTGTAGTTCTTAAAGTAGTCTTAATCTTTTTTAGCATTGACAAGGGGGGCTTTTACATGGTGCACATCCAAAGTATTTATCTGAATCAGCTTTTTTTAATGGAGATTCCGTAATTTTGATTCCACAATACTGTTTTGGTGAATCTTTATAATTGACTGGTGTGTATAAATCCCATTTTATGGCATGAGCAAGAATGAATCTGAAATTATCCCAAAATTCTTGATTATGTCCGATAGATATTGTCATAATATGAGCCATTTCATGTAAAGCAACAAACATAATAGTATTCACATCTGCGATTGTTTCGTTTTTGGTTCTTCCTCTTAGACAAAGAACTATTCGTTCGCCTTTATTAAGACTGTAACTTGTTTGTCCAGCTTTTGGCAATGCTTCGCGTATTTCATGATTTTTGAATCTTTTGGACATTAAGTTTACTCTTTCGTCACTATTACCATATTTTTTGGTAAATTTATCAACTAATGTGTGTAAACGTACGCTAACATCAGCTAATAAATTCGCAGCATTTTGTTTATTTTTTACGTTTCTAACTACATAAGTTTTACCATCTATCTTAGATTTTACATACACAAGTTTAGGATTATACCACGCATAGAATATATAGGAACAAATAGATAAAATTGCAATTACATACAACAATTCGTACATGAAATATATAAACATTTTAAGTTAAATCTATTTCTTAATTCTACAGTAATTTGTTTTATTATCGTACAAGCATTCATCCGAATCTTCAGACTTTAGTTTTGTTTTAGTACACCTTCGTCTTACATTAGTATCTGATAATTTACAATATACCTCTTTAGACTTATCATTTTTGGGTTTCTTTTCTTTAGGTTTATCATCTTTGGGTTTATCCTCTATGTTTTTTGGGCAATCTCCTCCTATTATCTCAATAAACTCTGTTGACAAATCAGCAGAAGACATATCAAATTCTTGATTTGAATTTTTAGTTAAAAAGATTGGGTATATATCACTTTCAATAGAGTAAAATAATAGATAAAATCGGGAACGTTTGTTATTCCCGTATGTTATAGCACTACCTTTGTTATCTAATATCACTATACATGAATTAGTTTGTCTCGATATTTCTATCCATTTTCTATCATTTTGAAGTTCCTTTAGAAGGTCATATATTGATATATGGGTAATTTTATCAATCCACACATATTTATCATAATGGGCATATCTAAAGTCTTTATGTAAGATTTTTTGCCAAGTTTTTGAAAGTTTAAGACCAATATTACTCATTGAATATAATTTGCTGTCCTTTAAAATATCTAAATTGTCTGGATTATAATATGGTATGTATTTAGCATAAGTACTCTGATTTTTTTGATTTTTGATATAATACTCTTTACTTTCATTGTCATCAAATATTTTTGTATCAGGAACTACTTTATTATTCTCTAATTGAGTTATAAATAATGGCTTTTTGCCAGTTTTGATATCATTTCTTCTGACATAATTATATTCATATTCCTTTAGAAGAGTGTCTAAATAATTTTTAGTAATATCATCAATAACCAGAGACTTAGAATATAATTTAATAATATCTTTTGATTTTTGTATATCTTTATCATCAAGTTTTGATTGCGATTTTTTTATATTTTTTGCAACATTCATACAAAATTCATCATATCCATACCAATAATCATTGAATTCACTAATATAAGTTTCTCTTGTATCAATTACATCAATATCTTCGTCACATTCATAAGTTGGTCTGATACTTTTCTTTAATCCATTATTATCTTGCGATAATGACGATGGTTTGATAGGTATTACATTATTGGTTTCTAATATAATTCCATTTATCTTGTTTGTTTTCAAATCCACAATGTATTCCAGAGGTTTGGTGCGCATTTTATTGTTGCTTAACCAAGTATAAAATTTATAAGCCAAATTAAAGTCTGGAATATTAGAACAAGGAATTTTTTCAAGAATGTCTAAGTCTAATATAACAGACCGAGGTTCTATAGGGATAAAGAACTTAACTTTTTGATATAATACAACTAAACCATTGGATTGATATTTTGAGTTCATAACTTGCGCAATGGGTTTCAGTTCTAATTTATGTAGTATTTTTTTAGCATTTAGGTCTATAAAGTAATCGGATAAATAGGAATAATTAGAAGTATAAGGAAGTGGATTTAATTTGTAATTATTTTTGCGTAGATAACTTACATAATTATCTTGTAAAGATGTTCCACAATGTTGTCTTAGTGGAGCGACACTATTCCAAGCTGCTGTAGATAAACCATCTTTATTTGTATTTGAAGGAGATTGTAATGAATCGAATAACAATTGTGGCTCTTTTCGCTTCTTATCAGATGGTATAAATTTAGCACATGGTTCATAAAAATATCTTCCATCATACATTGTTGAGAATAGTAAAAACGCGGTTTTACTATTGACAAATTCTTCTGTGTAATGATAGTAGAAGGGATGTCCATTTGGTGGGCATATATATTCCACACGATTTCCCGTTTTTTTATCAGTTTTGAATAAATATAAATTCAAACCATATTTCCATAATACACCGGGATAACATAGAATAGGCCACATAATGCGATGGTCGTGTTCGATTGATTTATCTTTCAAAAAATCACAAAAGTTAGCATAAGAATTATATATATTTTGCATATGTTTTGATGAGATACTCCCCTTGAATGTTTGCTCTTTTAACCATTTTTTATAATCAGAATCATTGGTATCATTGTTTCTTTTAGCTGAAAACAAGTTAATTAAAGAACCTTCGCAAGTTCTTATAAATTGTGTTACATCTTTCAGATTATTAATAACACTATCAATGACTTGATTTTCATTTTTGCCATACAAAACACTAATAGCTTTTATAAAGGAATCATCAAATGATTTTTCATAAATACCGTATCTCAAAATATATGGATTTCCTGATTTTGGTATTGGACCTTTAGAAATATCAGTAGCATTACCAAACATTTTATGCATAGCGTCTGGCAAATCCCCAAGTCTACCCTTTTCTATATTAAATCTGTCTTTACCCAAAATATATGTAGATGAATCTGGTGCTTTCTTTTGATTAGATGGTTGGTCTCTAATTCTTCTACAAGGCCATACAGAAAGATTATACTTTGCAGGGCCAAGCTTTATTTTATTTCCAGTAGATGAATTATCATTGCGTATTGTGTATTTGTTACTATTACATTTTGGACATTCGTCGTTTTTACCTAGTTCATCGAGTCGAAGAGGTAACATACAACCCACACATATACATTCAGATGCTAAGTACCAAACATTTCTGTATTCAAGCCAGTCTAATATACGTGGTTTATCTTTTATTTCTGGATGTCCATTGTCAACATATTCTTTGAGTATTTCTAATAGTCTATCATGTTCTGCATGGTTAAAAGCAATAGGGTGTGATTGTGTAGGTGCACAAGATGTACTAAACTCAACTTTTCCATCTTTTCTACTAACCTCTTTGCCAGTTTCACTAAACTTCATATTGAATAAGTCAGGATCATAAAATTTAAGTCTTTCTGAACGATATGTTCTAATATTACCTGCCTTATCTTTCTTAGTATTCCATCCTGCCGGAGGAAGACTAAAACGAATTGTTTTTACATCTTTTGGAGGAATTTTTGGACGTCTTGTAGTTGATAGACTATACCATGAATTATCTTTGTTTTCGTCTTCTAAGTCTGATTCTGGTTCTGATTCCGATTCTGACTCCGATTCTGAATCACTATCGCTTTTTAATATAGGAACATTATCATCATCAGAATCATCTGAACTGTCAGAATCGTCGGAATCGTCAACATTTGCAATTAGAGCATCAATATCATCATCGGAGTCATCGTCACTATCTATTATAACTGGTTTATCTTGCTTTGAATTATTGGTATTGATGCTATGTATAAATAGAAGTTTTCTAATTATATTTATAGCATAGTCAATTTCTTCTGGATTTTTTCCAGTGTGTATTATTTTAATATATTCAGAGTCATATGTTATTTTTATACTATAGCCTAAAGAAGATTCATCCAATAGTCGCATATCATTATTTGAATTCCGTACTAATTTATCATTATTAAGTATATCTAATTCATTATTCGCTTCATTATCAGATATCATAAACAATATTCCTAATCTTTTGACTGTTTTTTCATTATCCTTATAGAAATTATATATTTCGTTAGCGATAGTGATTCTATTTCTCTGATAGTCTGTTACTTTTATAAAACGTAGTTTTTCTTCATTTGAAAGGGAGAAGTAAGGTACATATTCTATAAAATCATTGATAATAGAGGGTTTTAAGTTAACATTCTTCTTAATCAGTGTTTTTGAGTTAATTAATCTATACTTAAGTTTCTCGAATTTTAGAGGTTTAAGCTCATATTGTACAATATTATTAATTGGTAATATTATCCATTCTAAAATTTTTTCATATACCATTTTCCATAATTCTTTTGTTATTTCACCAGAACATCTAACTGATATACTTGAGTTATTGTATATTGTGATTTGTATTGTACAAAATTCATACATAAATTTGATTTGAAGATTTTGCTCTTTATCATCTTCTTTTTGCCACTTTTTCCAGAATTTAGTATCAAGTTCTCTTTTTATAGCTGGTTTATAAACTTTAGTCTTTGAATTTGTTTTAGTTCCAATTTTTATCAGAGGAACATTATTATTAAGAGGGAATTGTTTAAATATTTTGTCTATATCCAAGACTCCCTTTTTTGTTTCTTTAGACAATACTAAATCTGTAAAAATCATGGTGTGACGAGTTCTTTTTATTTGTAAAGTTTTTTTGGGAACTTTTGTACTTTCTACCTTAGTTATAAGATTGGTATGTTCCTTTATGTTTTCTATTTGTGATTTGTCCATTTTACCGGTTTTGGATGCATTGTTTGCTATCCATGATTCAACCCACTTAGCAACAGTCTTACTCTTTTCTAGTCTTTTTTCTAAATGAGAAGTTAGTGTAAATTTGATTTCATTGGAATTATTCAGAAATATATTTATAAGGTCATGTTCATATTTACTATCACATATATTAGATTTCTTACCGTTTTCTATAAATGGTGAATTATTGTCGTCAATCCATAAATATAAATCACTTAATGAAACAGACAATTTTAAAGCATCTTCGCACACATATACATAGATTTTTTTCATAACTTGTGAAACAGTATCAAAATGACTTATTACATGATTTATAACCGTGTGTTGTTCTTTTAAATTACTTGTCTTTTTATTTGTAAAGATATAATTGTTGATATCATTTTCACCTTGCCAACGATTATATATAATGGTAAAATCTTCCATACTATTTAATGTAAGATTTTAATATATTATTATAATATTATGTCCAATCCACATGAGGATGTTATTAGAGCATTAGACGAGGCTTTGGTAGATGCTTCTCCAACAATTGTTAATGAAGATAGTAAATTTATTATAGCTACTTATTGGTGGGGAAGAGGTAATAGGAACAATAATACTTCCAAATATTGTCATGCAACTTATGAACAGTTTGTTAAACAAATACAAAAAGCATGTGTGAATATCTATAATGGGTCTATGCAGACCAATCCAGACATGTTTTATAAGGTTAAGAATGGAGATTTTATGCCATATTCCGAGATTAGAAGCAATTTACAAAAAATTTGTAAAAGATTTTCGATTGTTTTTTACAATAGTCTAAAAGGTGATATGACAGATGAAATAAATCTCCACAAATTGGATAGTGCGGGAAAAGGGAATGTAGATAAGTCAGATTATGTACTTGAATTTTTGGATGATTTGAAAAAAAGAATAACATCATCAATTGTAAACAAGTCTGATAATTTAGATAAAATACTTCGCGACACATTTATTTATGAAAACAAGTTCAGCTTTATGAAACTTGTATTTGATAACCATCAACAATCAAAAAAACGTATTCAAGACATACTTGAAATATTAAGTATTATAATTTATAATAGAATCAAGGGATTTTTAACAGAATATTCCAAACTTCTTATCTCTAAAAACATGTTTCGTATGAAGGTAGAGCAACTATTAAGTGGTGGAATGGACCAAACAGAAATTGTAAGTGTTGTAACCAAAATGGCAAAGAGACAAAATGCCATTAAAAAAGCGATTAATTCTGTTTTCAAGAAAAAACTAAATTTGTCTTATGAAGATTTAGACAAATATGAAAAATATGAGTTTGAATCAATATTGAGAAATAAGAATCTGACAAATGAAGATATTGAACTTCTTAGAAATGATAGTAAAATTGAAGCTAATATATACGATATTTTAAATACATTTTTTAGATGGAAGTTACCAATACTATATAATGAGATGATAGACAAATGGGAGGCAGAGTGTACTGAAAGCAAATGTAACTATTTTGCATTGGAAGTACCAGCATTTGCAAAAAAAGGTGGGTATCAAATGGCAATCAATGCAAAACCATATTTTATACAAAAAGCCTTAGCAAAGTCTGGAGGTAGAGCTATTGTTTACATCGATGGAGATATGTTTGTTAGAAAGTATCCTCATATTTTTGATACTGAAAATGTAGATTTTATGGCCAGAGGGTGGTGGTCAGACCCACGTGCGGCGGATCATTATCAAGATTCCGCGGGAGTAATGATGGACCCATACATGTTTGAAACATCTGGTGGTATAATGTATTTTGCTGATTCAAAGAAATCAAAGCAATTACTTAAATATTGGATTGATGATACTCAGAAACCAAGGAATGATGGTAAAGCAGATGATAGAATATTATCTTTAACTTTTAATGTAAGAAAATTATTGTTAGATATAACAAGTATTCAATTACCAATCGAATATTTATGGCTTACCATCAATTATTCACCAAGAGCAATGGAGAAAATGTATGATTGGGACTTTGAAATGGTTAGAAAAAATGTTATAATAGAACATCCTGAATGTTTAACTACGGAAGATACAGCAACTGGAGCTGGAGCATCAAGTGACCGTCAGCCAAAATATTACGATTTTATTGAAGATTTAAAGCCTATATCAGAACTTTTACATGAAGATGTTTTTGTTCAATCGGATGTTATGAAAAGTGAACTTAAACCCTATTTAGATTATTTGAAACATGAATGTTACTACATTAATGATATAGATGAAGATCCAGATTCAAATATATGGATTGATAATGGAATGATAAGAAAAGACGGATATAATAGTGTTGAAACAAAATTTTTTAATAAAAAACCCTTTACAGTTTTTGGTAAAGAAGATGAGTATCAAGGAGAATATGAATATAATGGAAATACAATATTTATATCAGATGTTCAGAAATATAACCGAGAAAAGTGCTTAGAAATAAAAGAAAGAAAAATAAATAGTGGTATAAAGGAAAACAAATTTGATAATGATTCACTTAACACAATACATCTTACTGAAGATTATGTTGAAGAAAATATACGTATTAACGACCCTTTGAAAAGAGATCTTATACCAAGAATTATAGCACATTTGAAAGATAATAAAGATGTTATTTGGTATCCAAGTGGAACTAATTATAATATGATTGAAACCGTTTATAATGAAACTAATCCAGATTATGATTTTCAATTTACTCCAATTAGTGATGAATTATATGATACAATTGCAGATTATTATAAGGTTGGTATTGATTTAACAAAACCTATACTTTTTCTAAAACCGTATAAGGGTTATGATATATATGAGATGCAAAGATATGTTGAAAATAGTATTCTTATTAAATTTTTGATGATGCATCAATATTTAGAACAAATTTCTAATACACTTAGGAATGGTTCATATCAATTTGTGTCCAGGCTTAGAATCAAATATATTAATCCTGCAAATAAGACTAAGAGTGATAAAGATTCAACTGGAACAATAGCATCTTTAAGAAATCATCATTTTCCACCAGGTTCAATTGAACAGGGTTTATATAATTCCAGAATACAAGAACAAGCCATTGAATTACCAAGAAACACAACATCTGTAAATTTACAACCTAATGGTAGGCTTTTTAGAAATATTGTTACTGAATATACATATGTAGAAACCACAATGGATGATTCTGCTGCTGCCCTCGACGAATTTGACAATGAGATAACTGAAATATTCGGACAAGAAACCGAAGCTCCTTCAACAACCGGAGCTACTGGACGATTAACTGCTTCAGCAAGTGAAATAGAATTAGAGGATGATGATAGTTTTGAAGAGACTGATACACAGAATAATATATCTACTTTTGTTGGGGGTAGAAGTACCCCTTCACCAGTTAATAGTCCAATGACTATTCCAAGTAATTTAGACCAAAGACGTTCAAAAACACCAGACAGTTTGGCACCAATTATTCAAGATGATGCCCACTCTATTTTTCAGGCAGAAATTAAGGCATATATGAGAGAGATGGATATGGAAAGCATAATTGAGGAAACAATAGAGATTTTATCTGAAATGAAAGAGAATGAAAGAGAATGAAAAAATGACTTTAGTTTTCTAATAAATATGAAATAAAGATACTTGATGACAAAGGTTAACTTTATTCATATCCCAAAAAATGCGGGAACTTCTATAGAAGAATATTGTAATAACAGTCAGAAGTTATCATACAATGGTCATGATGCAAAAATTAGTAGTCTCGACAATCAAATGATTATAATTAGGGATCCATATTCTCGATTTTGTTCGGCAGTCAAATATGCGATTGAAAACTATTCAAATTCAGAAAAGATTCGAAAGATTATCAATGCAGGACTTAAAACTCCAAGTCAATGGGCAGAAGTATGGGGTGACAAATCACACAAATATCATAATCTTATTATTGATGAAGTTACAAATCATGAACATAAGATAGATTCTGTTAAGATACCATTAAAGTGGACATATACTCCGCAACATTATTGGATTAATGAGAATAAATTGAAGTACGTTGTTCCCTTTGATGATATGGAAACTTATCTTGTACATCGTTTTGGTGGAAAAGTACCGAACAATAATGTATCGACGAATAGAAGAAGATATAAACTATCAAAAAAGGCAAAGGATTTCTTAAAAAAAATGTATAAGAAAGATTTTGAATTTATTGAGAAATATTCAAACTTTCAAGTATCTACTTGGTATCTTGATTCAAATGTTTGCGATTATTGATTGAAATCAGTTGGTAAACCGACTGGTGGTTCTATATTAATTGGAACGGTTTCATTTTGATTACTATCGGGCTCTCCAAAATCGAATGAATATTTTGATTTCCAATAATCTTTGGGTGGAATTAATAAATCTAAGAATTTTTTCCAAGCTTCAACTTCTTCTCTTTCACAAAACAAATTATATCCGTTATTTTCATACAAGAATCGGAGAAATGTATTCCCAAATTTAACAAAGCGTATTGATTCAAGTAATCCTGAATCAATCATCATATTTGTAATATCTATGATAATTGCACCGTTAACTTTTTTGAATCTTTTACTATTACGGTTTATAATTGCTTCAAAGTATTTCCACCTTAAAGCACATAATTTTGGTATTACAAAACAATTTTCTGCGATTATGACTAATACAAAATTTTTGTTAATTACACTTTCAAGTCCATATATATATTGAGAATTCACATAAATTTCTTGTTTCACAGCTTCATGTAAGTGGAAAACATGTAAATTATAATTTTTTACAAATTTGTGTAATCTTTCACCGAATATCGTATTCATAGATGATATTATATATTAATACTTAATTAGTTCTATTGTCTAATAATTTTGACCTCATGAGCTCTATTATGTGAAATTCCCATACATGACAATTAGGATATTTATTATTTTTAATCTCTTGATTCGCTTTATTTGACTTATTTTTTGACTTTTTTTTTGAAAAACAACATTGTATCTCTTTTTTTCTCTCAAAAAAACCGTCATCGACAGGTAAATTTACAAACATCCTATATGTATTAAGAGATATGTCTTTAAGTAGATATAAGTAAATCTTTATTAAAATAAACTATAAACAACAATGCGTCTTGTATACCTACAATTCTTATCAACGATGGCATATAAGCTGTATATTCACCCTTTAGAGAATAAAATTGCATATGTAAGGGGTATTAGTGATATAAAGAATGTTGATAAAAACACATTTGATAGTCTTAGAGAAGATTTTAAGAAATATCCGATGCTAATATTTAAAGATTGTAAGCATGTATGTCCTGAAACCTTTCTGGATTTTTCAAAAGAGTTTGACTTAGATGCCGATTTAGATGCTCTTGATTCACCATTGGAATATCAACATCAGATGTTACAGCCATTTGACCAATTTCCGGATTGTAAGCATGTTGCACCAAGAGGTTCTATTACTCTAAAAAATTACTTTAATATTAAGAATATTGAAGTTGAGCCCTATGAGCCATTTAAAACGGATTATATATGGCATTCTGATATTTTGGGTCACGACTACAAATTAGTTCACGTAGTAACCGCATTTTATATTGTAGAACAACCTTTAATTGGAGGTGATACCGACTTTATTTCTGGAGAAAGAATATATGAAAGTCTAAAACAAGAAGAAAAAATTGCTTGTGAGAACATTTTAACAGAAATTAATCGTAGAAAATTTGTAACTGGAACAATGAAACAGGATTATGCTGGAGTTAACCGACTTGAACCGCATTTAGAAATGACAGAAGGAACAAATTCGGTTCCAATACTTTTTGCCCCAGACGATCCTTCTGAATCGCCAAGAGTATTGGTGTTGCCAACTTTTTTTGAGAAAGTGAATGGATGGACTGTATCAAATTCCAGAAAGTGGATGAAAAATTTTATGACTGAAAAAGTTCTTCCTCATAGAATTAGTATTCAATGGCAGAAAGATGATCTTGCTATTTTTAATAATCGTCGCTGGATTCATTCAAGCACTCCGGCAAATGAGTATATCAAAAATGAAAACGGGCCGACGAGATTCTTGATGCAAACATTTATACCTACAAAAAAACCATTAAAAGCTATCATTCCTAATGCAAAAAATGCATATGCTTGTTATAATTCAAAATGGATAAATGACCAAGAAGTGTCTATTATTTCTGCCCATAATATGATTAAACACGCAGATAGCATTATAAAAAATGGGGCGAACACCTTTGAAAATACCTATGAATATAGAGTCAAACCTAACGCAACTCTATTTTAAACAATTACACATTTTAAAAAATAGATTTGGCTTTTTATTCTTTTTAATAATTTTCAATTTATGAATTAGCTCTAATGCACTGGATCTTTTATAAGGATCTCCACATAACATATTTTCAATAATCAAGTTTTTTATATCTGAACTACATTTTTTCCAGACCATTGGTGTATCGGGTACGTGACGTCTTACTTCAAACATTTCATACAAAAGAACTCCGAATGAATATATATCAACTTTATTATCGTATTCTATATTTGAATTGTATGTTTCGGGGGCTCTATAACGCATTGTTCCAACATCTGCTGTCAATTCGGATTCCTTATTTATAACATCTATTCCGGTGAAAGAATTCTTTCTTTCTAAACTATACAACTTTGAAATGCCAAAATCAGTAATTTTTGCTCTATATGATGGAGTTAAAAGGATATTGGTTGGTTTTATATCTCGATGAATTAAAGATTGAGGACGTCTATTATGAAAATATGCCAATCCTTGTAAAACATCCATCATTATCGATAGTTTTTTCTTATATTTCAAATTCTTTATTTGTTCTAATAAATTTCCATTGGGAATATATTCCATTATAATAATAAATGGAACGTTAATATAACCCAAAAATTGTACTATATTCGGGTGATGTAATTTAGTCATGATATCTATTTCTCGCAATATAAACTCCTTATTTTCACATACTTCATGATTAATTATTTTAGCAACAACGAATGTTTCTCGCCATTTGGCAAGGTATACCTTTCCAAAAGAACCTTCACCAAGAACATGATTTTCAAATATAAATAATTCCCATGGTGGAATCTCCCAATCATAATAATCATTATGTCTTGGACTGGGAGACTGTATGGGAATCCCCCCGCTTAGAGTTTTATTTAATGAAAAATGGTCTGAAATGTCTTCTGGGTCTGATGATATAAACATAGTCTATTAATATTAAGAGCTATTATTATGTATATAGTGTATGAAACTATTATATAGTATTCCTTGTAATATTCCAAAACATTATACATATTCATCAATAGGAATTGAATCGGATGAATTAAATCCAATGAATCTGGATTATTTCAAGAAAGATACTATATTTATGACAATAATATTACCATGTTTTAAGAATCTATTCAATATAATTTACAATAAGTTTAAAGGGTTAATTCTATATTTTTCTAAAACTCATTAATTGTTACAATCAATCCTTTATCTTGACTTAATTCTATAAACCTATTTAATCTATTTCTAAGACCTCTTCCTCGTTTCATATGCCATTCTAATTGTAAAGCTTGTATTTTATCCCCAACTTCAACATAAGCAAGCAAACGCCATGGTCTATTAGAACGTGTTCTTTTTGCCCCACCACATAACTCACCATTATGTTGACGTAGTCGCCTGTTCACATCAGTTGTCGCTCCAATATATGTATTTTTTTCACCAAATCCGACTAATAAATAACAATACCAGATATTATTTTCATTCATTAATAATTTATTAGTTAAATAACAAGCTATATTTTGTAATAATGAATAATACAAAAGAATACATAAGTATTATTGGAGCAGGTAGTTTTGGTTCAGCAATGGCTCTTGTTTTAGCAAGGTCTTCGCCCAATCATAACATATTATTATGGGTTCGTCGTAAAGAAGTTGCAAATGAAATCAATAATTTTCGCACAAACAAACAATACTTACCCAAAAATTCAAAAGAATTTCCGATTAATGTTACTGCAACTATCGATATTAATACTGCAATTTCTAATAGCAAAATTATTTTTATTGCTATTCCTGGTGAATATATAAATGAAACACTAAAAGATGTAAATCTTAACTATAAAACGGTTGTTAGTCTTGTTAAAAGTATTAGAGTTAGTGTTAGGGGAGAAATTCAAACAACATGTCAACTTATCAAAAAAAAGTTTCCTAAATCTAAAATTTGTGTTTTGTCGGGACCAAATATGTATGACTCCTTATCCAGAGGCGAATTTGCTGAAGCAACAATTGGTACAGAAAACGAAGGTGATGGAATAACAATCAGCAAACTATTTAATCCAATTAGTTTTAGAACAAATGTGACTAAAGATAGATTAGGCGTAGAACTATGTGGTGTTTTTAAAAATATTATTGCTCTTGGATGTGGATTTCTTGATGCTTATTCTTATTCGAATGCACGAGCTGCTCTTATACGATACGGATTACATGAAATGTATAGACTATCACAAAAGATTTTTCCTACTGTTTTACGTTCAACTTTTTTTGAAAGTCCAGCTGGAATTGGAGATTTAATATTAACAACCCATTCTGGCAGAGGAATTTTACTATCTAAAACATATGCTGAAGAATATGACTTAAAATACTTTAAAGAGTTGGACATATATGAAAAGTGGGAATTATTGGAAAGTCGTCTTTTTGGAAATATGAAACTTCCAGATTGGCACACAGCATATCATGTGGGTAAATTACTGGAATTTCGAGGATTGTATTCAGAATTTCCAGTAATGTATATCATTTATGAAATAGTGTGGAAAAATGTAAATCCGCGTAAAATCATTGAAGTATTATCCTTTATTCAGTCACCAAAGGATTTACCATCCCCTCAGTATAGTTTGTTTAGTTAAACAAAAAAATGATATACAAAATAGAACAATATTATCAGAACAATGAAAACTGCCCCAGGAGCTTATGCGCTACGCGGTTGTTGGAAATTATTCTTTGATAATAAAGATATATATTTTGAGCAACCACATCGAGTTTTCTGGCACAAGGATGGTTATTATGATTGGAATGAATGTATTAAGCGAAAAGCAAATATGGAAAATTTCAAAACTCCTATTCAAAGATATGTTGGTAATATATTTACCAGAATACGCAATAGAGACTTCACTCCATCTTCTGAATATTTAGTACAAACAAATGAGGCGGATTTTCCACCGAATTCAAAATGCTATTATGAAATAGTATGGAATGTACCAACTCTATATGGACAAGTTCTTGTTCATGTTAGAAAAAACACAATCTCAAAAAAAGATATATTAAACGAGATTAGAAAAAGAAAAAGACATTTTACAAGTCTTGTTGTTACAAGAAAAATTGGTATTCTTGGATTTGAAGTTTCATCTTATATTTAAGAGACTATATAACTTCAAATTTTTTACAATATTATGGACGGTATAGTGTTCTTCTGTGATAAGATGCTAGTGAAGTTCTTGGACTAATATAATTAGGATTATATCTCCGTCTATCATCATAATTTAATCTTGATTCAAACTCATTTAATCTTAAAAAATATCTATCCATACTTCTTCTAAAACTTCGCATATCTTCGTGAATATTTCTTCTCCATTGTTCAATATCGGCGACTCTAACATCTAAATTAGTTGTGTTGGTGTTTGTATTTGTATTCGAAAGCGGTGGGAACTGATCCTCATCTTCTAAATCAATGTTATTTCTTGTGCCATTACTACTCTGCTCAGGTTGATTCGTATCATTCATTTCTGTATTAGTTTCTGTATTAGTTTCTGTATTAGTTTCTGTATTA
>CEQM01000708.1_pt1 | contig 23039 bp, 13 predicted proteins | sample 531111 | NCBI WGS metagenome assembly CEQM01 (sample SAMEA2621278, study PRJEB7988) | marine metagenome | biome: marine biome (ENVO:00000447); feature: deep chlorophyll maximum layer (ENVO:xxxxxxxx); material: "saline water (ENVO:00002010), including plankton (ENVO:xxxxxxxx)" | depth 120 m
TAACGAAGTTCCAACTATCTCTCCCTGTGATTCCGCACTGCCTTTATTTTTAATGCACTGAAGATAGCTGGCTGCTGCTCCTGCATTTTCTCCAGGTTGATGTGCAACATATTCTTTTCTTGTGTAATCAGTTTTACCATTCCATTTAGATTTTTCTGAACTAAATAAAACTGTTTTAGGTGAGTGCATGTTGTGACTCATCACTACCTCTAATCCTTTCTCGTCTTTTTTGTATCGCATCTGACTACTACTGTTTTCTGTCGTAGCTAACGATGCAAGATTCGGCAATGAGTCTCCTGACTTGCTAAGCAAGATAAGAGAAAAGAAATTACTACCGATTAATCCGAGGCCAAGGAGAAGAGGAAGATAATTACCTTCCTTCATCTGTGTCATAACTTAGGCAATCCTGTTGTGGTGGGCAGTGAAGGCATTGATTCTTTAACCAATTCAGGGATTTGACCCTTTACCTTATTCAGAATTGTATTCACAATCTTATCTTTATTCAAGTAACCAACTACACCTGTACCAATAATTAGTACGTTAAGAGCTAAAGAAGTGATTGCGATTACTTTCATATTTATCCAGCCCAAGGTATTTCTTCAACTATAGATGAATCTTTCTGATTAGTTGTTTTAGTTGTTAATCCACTTTCTATTGAATTAACTTCAGTAGTTCCTAATAAAGTTTTAACCCAACCAGAAACAGTATCATTTGTTAATGAATTAAAAGCTACGAAAGAAGAACTGTCAGGAGCATTTAAAGTTGTTTCTCCGAATTTGTAGCTAGTTTTTCCGCTGTCTTTGTCGATAGCAGCCCAATGAGCTTTTGTGCATACGTCAGAAAGACTTCCTTCAGTAGGTTTTCTTTCTAATCCGAAAACAGTCCATTCAATAGTCATTGTTTTAAAAAATAGTTGTACTTAGTTGTTTTTTATAATACTAATCATTATTCATCTGCAGTTCTAGTGGATGGGAATTGTCTTCCTGTTCCAGGCCAAATAATTCTTATAGCACCCTGACCTGCTGTACTAGTTCCCCGACCAGAGCCACCATAATCACCATCGCCACCAGAGCCGTTACCATTTGCCCCTTGATTACCACCTGATCCACCTGATCCACCTATTCCAAAACCACCAGGGCCAGTAGCACCAGCTCCACCAGCTCCGCTTGAGCCTTCTCCATTAAGACCAACTCCTCCTCCTGCTCCAATACTTGAAGTCCAGCCACCGCCACCGCCACCACCGCCTGATCCATTACTACCAGCATTGAAATTCCAACAACAACCAGCATCACCACCATTTCCACCATTACCTGAATATCCACCTGCCCCACCACCACCAGAACCAGTTGCGTTATGACCATTAGTACCGCCATTACCGCCATTACCGCCTCCATCTCCGTAATAGCCGCCACCTGTTCCACCTTGACCAGTGCCACCATGACCAGCACCGCCACCTTTTCCAGTGCAGTATGAATTACTGTTTTGTGTATGAAACCAAGTATCTTGTCCTGCGTTGTTGGTGCTTGTGTTGGAGTTAGCTACAAAAAGGTTATAACTTTGACCAGGTGTGACTGAGATATTGTTTTTATATCCCAAGCCACCGCCACCTGCACCTGCGTAGTCAGCAGTACCACCACCACCTACACAAACAACTGAGACAGAAGTTACTCCTTCTGGTGCAGTCCATGTGCCCGATCCATGAGTGGTAATAGTTGTTTGTCCTGTAGGTGGGGGTGAATAAAAATTACAGTTACCAACAGGGCCACCGCCACCGCCAATAAGACCAGTAAGAGGAGCTTCTTTCTTATGTTGATCTTTCATTTATGAAGTCTGGATAAGGTTTGCAATAACAGTAAAATCATTATTACCAGTTCCAGTACTAGCTATTTTTATAATTGTGAAAGAATAAACATCTTTACCAGAACTCCCTCCACCAGAAGGAGCAGCACCACCTACCCAGTTTTCTGTAATAGCATCACCGTCAATAGTCATGTGGGCTGAATAACCAGCAGCAGCAGCAGTTGTAATAATTGTGACCGTGACACAATCTCCAACACTCATTTTTGAAGACAGAGTATTTGAAGAGTTATATCTAAGGTTAGGAGTGCAAGTCGTTGTTTCTGCTGTTGTAAATAAAAAGACATTGGCGTTTTCTACATTTATTGTTGTGTTATCTGATAATTTACCTGCCGTTACGACTACGTTTTCTGTTAGAATTCCGTTAAAGTCAGCACCACCTGTAAAGGTAGGTGAAGCAGTTGGGGCTAATGAATTAACAGCCCTAGTAACATCACCTGCTCCTGTGTCATAGACCAGGTTGTTTACTTTTAGATTTCCGTAAGCCATGACACGATCTGTTTTGTTGGTAGTTTAGCTTAGTTATAGTTTAAAGCACTACCCATGATCTGTTTGCAGGGACTGTAACTGAAATATTATTGTTGATTGATATATCACCTGCTGATATAGCATTTTTACCAGAAGTAATTGTGTAGTTTGTTGTAACTGTATGTTCGTTCTCATGGAAGATAGCATCGTTTCCTCCTCCTGTTGCTCCTGCCTGTATCCCAGTCAAGGCAGATCCATCACCGCTAAATGATCCTGCTGTTAGTAAATTTGTTGAAGGGTTATAGCTTAATCCTGCATCTACTCGAATTATTTCTCCTGTTGTTGATGAGGAATTTTCTACAAAGGCTGGATAGTAAGTAGCGTTAGCACTTGTGGCAGTTGTGCCTATAGTTCCTGCATGACCTGTTGTGTCTTGATTAAGAGTTGGAACTCTAGCTGCATCAATTGTTCCAGATGAAAGATTTGAAGCATTTAAAGAAGTTAAACTTGCACCTGATCCGCTAAACGTAGTAGCTGTAGCTGTTCCTGTAATTGTTACGCCTGTACTGTGTGCTTGTAAGCGTTCAGTCCCACCAGAATATAAACCAACCGAGGCTGATTCAAACCTAGCCATGTAATCGTTGTTGGTTTTGACTACTGATACCTGTGCCCCTTTTGCTACTAACCATCCAGCACTATTTTCAATATATGCGTTCCCTACACCATCTCCTTGATGATAAATTTGTAAATCATTTGTATCACCAAAACTTACTATTGCTCCATTAGCTGCTTCTAATCGGTGATCAGATTTATCCCAAACTATATTCTTTCCTGACGTAGCTCCTTTGAAAGTTACATCACCATCAACAGATAGAGAGCTAAGATCTCCAGCTTCTACACCTGCTCTTATCTCTGTTGCTGTTTGATCTGCGGTTGCACCAGTCTCAATACCATTTAATTTCGTATGATCTGCGTCAGTAAAGACGTTTGAATCATTAGCATTTTCGACTGCTGTTCTTATCTCAGCGTCAGTTTGATCAGCAGTTGCAGCCGTTTCAATACCATCTAGCTTTGTTCCGTCAGCAGATACATCTCTTCCGTCAAACGTCTGACTAGCAATAAATGTTTGTGCTCCTGTAAAGGTGTTAGCACCTAAGCCTGCTAAGTTTCCTGTCGCTGTTACTCCACCTTGCCACGATGATCCGTTATAAACTCTTAGCTCATCTGAAGTCGTATCAAAATAAAGATCTCCTTCATCGTTATTACTAGTTGGAGCACTACTAGCAACACGATACCTATCAGCAAAATCGTTAACTGTGCTCATATTTGAAGCAACAGTATTTACGTTAGAGATTGAACCTCCGACAGTATTTATATTAGAAATATTGGTTGCACATGTATCTAAGTCGCTAACTATTGCTGTAGTTCCTAGCGTGTTTAAGTCAGCAACAGCATCAGCAGTCCCTAGTCTTCCGATCTCAGTAGCCTTTGCAGCCACAGCCCCTATATCTGTTGCATCATTAGCGACTGCGGTTACATCGCTTGCTATTCCAGCGACAGTTGTGACGTTAGCTGCTACACCAGCCACAGTTGTCACATTGGCAGATACACCAGCCACTGTTGTTACATTGCCCGATATTCCAGCTACGGTCGTGACATTGCCTGATATTCCAGCAACTGTGTTTATGTTGGTAATATTGCCAGCAACTGTAGTGACTTCTGTTGCTTTAGGAGATAAGCGATGGAATGTATAAGTATGAAGAGTAGATGTTGTCTCGACAATTCCACCAAAACCAGCAGCTAGTACTGTTGATCCACATCCTGTAATTGTTACTGTGTTTCCACTGCCTGCTCCGTTTGCAATAGTAACGCTTCCACCGGAAGGAGTATGAGAAGAAGCAAATGCTTTAATGCTAACTAAAGTACCAGCACCATTATTTACATCTGGGTTTGCAGTAGGGAATGATGTTTCATTTGCTATTGGAACAAAACCACCTACATCATCGACAAGATCAGTGATCCGAGCATCTATAGCTGCTGTTGTTGCAATCTTGTTATCAGCAGCAGACCAAGTTTCTCCAGATTGAATTTCACCAACACTTCCTAATTTATAGAAATTAGCGTCTACTTCTGTTTCTGTGTAATACCTTCCGTCTAATGCACCTGTTGCTATTTCAGAACTAGTTAGCTTGTCAGACTGAAGTAATGTTTTAATTTCGCTTGCTGTTTGATCTGCAGTAGCTGCTGTCTCTATTCCGTTAAGTTTGCTGTGATCAGCATCCGTAAAGACGTTTGAATCTGTTGCGTTTTCTACTGCTGTCCTAATCTCAGCATCGGTTTGATCTGCTGTTGCAGCAGTTTCTATACCATTTAACTTCGTATGATCATCATCGGTAAAGACATTTGAATCTGTTGCGTTTTCTACTGCTGTTCTAATTTCTGCGTCAGTCTGATCAGCAGTTGCACTTGGTTCTATTGCGTTTAATTTTGTGTGATCAGCATCGGTAAAAACATTACTATCACTAGCTGCTTCTACTGCGGCTCTGATTTCAGCATTAGTTTGATCTGCTGTAGCTGCTGTTTCTATATTACTTAGCTTGACAAAATCACTTGTAGATAAAGCACCTGGGCCAGATCCAGAAGCTAATTGTACTTTGCTTCCTGAAATTGCAGCACTTGCGTTTATATCAGCATCAACGATTGTTCCGTCTAAGATTTGAGTAGAACTTATACTGCCACTGCGTTCTAGGTATGCTTTGGTTACTGCATCTTGTGCCGCTACTGGATCAGCTACGTTGGTTAATCTTTGATTGTTAAGCTCAGGAAGACCTGTGGTTTCATCAACAACAACTGTTCTGCTTTGATTATCCTTTAGCTCTTGGTCTATATATAAACTTTGCAGAGAACTTGTATCTAAGTCATTAGCAGTAAGGGTTGAGCCATCTGCGTAATCAACAAGAGGAGTTCCTAGCGATGAGTTTCTTCTTACTTCTACTCTTAAGTTTGCTGATGCTATACCTGTATTAAGTCGTATAAGTTTAGGAGATACGTTAGTTATTACTTGATACTGTGCTGATCCTGATCCTTGAGTGATCTTACTGTAATTAAGGTAGACCTCAATGTGCTCTTCTTTAATGTAAGGGAAAGTAAACTGAAAGTCAGTAGTACCCTGTGCTGACGAAGAATTTACTATGTACGATGCTGTGTAACTCATGGCTTCCGTTTACTGGTCATTGTACTGATTGTATATATTCTGTCGCACTAACCCTCTTTTTGGTACCTGCTTTTATGTTTGATGGGTCTGATTGCTTGGCTCCAAACTTAACAGCAAAGTCTTTATCTAGGTCTTTTAGTACCTGAGTTGCTTTTGTAGGCAGTACTTCTAGTACATAAGGATTCTCAGGATCGTTGATAAACAACCATTTAGCGTTCTTTCTGAATTTATTAAAGATAGGCTGTAGCATCTCTGCTCTTGCTGATCTTGTTAACTCATCACCTTCTACTTCTGGAGGTTGCTTTAAATAAGCTTTTGAGTTCATAACTCTAAATAACTCTTGAGATAGAGTCATGTTTGATGTTGGATCAGGGGATTGAGAAAGATATTTAAGATATTGATCGTATCCTTCTGTTGTTAACTTTGTTCCTGGTTGAATGTCAGCAGGGCTAGGTGGTACATATCTTGTTCCGAATCCTCTTAATCTCATTAACTCAGCAGTTACATAATCATTTTTAAGAATCTCTTCATGGCCTGTCCTACCTGTTACTCCAGGTAATGCTCCTACAACTGGTATAGCAGAATAAGCTATTGGTAAATGTGTAAGAACAAAAGCTGACGTAAGTCTTTGTAACCAAGGTTCATCATCTAAAGGCATCTCATCATCATGTAAGAAGCCAGCATTGTATAAAGGATCTCCTGTTACCCAGTTACGTCTAACAGGTAATGTCTGTGACCAGAAAGGAGTATTCTTTTTGATTTCATTTAGGAAGCCTTCAAACAATGGAAGTTTAAAAGTTTTCTTATAAGGGTAAGTTCCTCCAACATTTTCAGAATCACCTTCCCATTCCCAAGCCATTCCTGCTTTTCCTTGTCCAATCTCTTTATCAATAACTTCTCCACCAATCGTGCTATTTGCTCTTTTGTATGGATCAATCATTTGAGTTAAAGATTTAACCCTTGAACTATGGGGGAAACCACTAACAATCATTTTATTAAGCCATCTTTGTGTTCTTGTTGTTTCTCCTACTCTCTTAGGTCTTGCAAACCCTGCTCCAGTTTGACCCCATGCAGAACCTGTTAAAGGTGTTACGACACCATCTAGGAAATCTAAAACACCTTGATAATAACTTGCTTGAAGATTTCCTTTAATAACTTCCCCTGCAAGGTTAAAGACTAAAAGTGCTGATGCTTGTTCTCTTTGTTGATGTGTCATTGATACGCTCATGTCTTTATAATCAGCCATTGTCCTTAAGATCGTTGCAACTGGTTCATAAGCTCGATATGACTCCCATTGCGACCATCTTTGAATACCATCTTCACCTGTAAATTTCTTTCTAAACGACATTGGCCTCATGTTTCTTGCTTGCCATAAACTTCTGCTTTCGTTATTCAATGGGCCAGCACCTGTAATTTGAATATCGTCATTGTCTAGTAACTGAGAGAAGACAGTAATAGCTGTCGCTCCTGTTGCTAATTCTGACTTCCAGTGATTAGAAAAGAAACTAGATTCATCAAAAGCATCTCTGTAGAAAGTATCGACAGTGAAATTTAAACCAGGGATTGTTCTGGCTGCTTGTTTCATTATTTCTGCTGGTGATCTAACAAAAGGTTGAATCTGTGTAGCAAGCCAACCAAATCTTTTTCTCTGAAAACCAGCCCATACAGAAGGCAAGTATGACCATGCACCTGTCATCGAAGGTGTCTTTTCTCCTGCTAATGGTATGTCTGTCGCTTCTCCTCTTAACTTTCTAGATAACCAACTATTGTTAGCACTGTGTTGCCATTTGTTATTTATATCAGCAGTACCTTCTATATATTCCAAAGCAAATTTATTAATTGCATCAAAATCGTTAGAGTCTATTCCTGATTGTCTAGCTAATTCTTGACCATAAGAGAAGGATCTATTCTCCATTCTTGCTCTTATATCGTCTGTAAATGTAACCATTCGACCAACTTTTAATGCAGTTGGATGAGAGTTGATTGCACCTGTAACAGTTGTGCCATTAACAATCGCATCGTGAGTAAAGAAATCTACCTTTGCTTTAGCCCATTCTTCTGCGTAACTCCAAGCATCTAATCCTTTTAATCCTTCTACAAGTGCTTGTTCATATCCTTCTTCTGCTCCTATTGCATACAACATACTATTTCCTACTAATGACTTTTGGAATGTTTCAATAGATGCTTGTGCTCTTACATCAAAGGTTGCAAATTTCCAGTAAGCATCTCCTACCATGATCGCTGTTGGATCATTAGTCATTGCTCTTAATGCTTCTGCTTCGTTAAGATTAAAAGCTCCTCTTTTGCCATCTAACTTGATAGGTTGACCACCTTCTGCTTGCTTAACTGCTGCTGCAATATTTCTGTTGTTATCGTCAAATGCACCTGGATGCCTGTAAGCATCAAAGTAAGTTTGTCCATCTCTAAATGCTTTTCCTGCTAGTTTCAATGCCCCATAATGTTGTAAGAATATTTGTCTATACCAAATAGCAGTAATAGGTAGTCTCTTTAATCCTGCTTCTATATCTAAAGGAATGATTGAACCAGGAGGAAAACTTAGAGTGTGATTAAACAGATCTAAAGCTGGCTCCATTAATATCCTTGTATAAGGAATAGCTGACTGGATTGCATAAGTTGAACCAGCACTAAGAATAGAACTTACTTTGTGAGTTCCCATGCTCTTCATAAACAGTTCAATCTTCTTACCTCTATCAGTTTTAGAAGCTAAAGTTCCACCACCTATTTCATCTTTTTTAGTTGTTATTGCATCTTCAAGATCTGCTGCACCTTCAAGATCTGGGCCTCGCATAATACGGTCAATCGTTCCAATACCTTCACCGTCTTTGTAAGCAGCATCTGCAATAACATTTGCTATTTCATTTACTTTTGACTTGGCCCCTGGTTCCCATTTACCTGTCGCCATTGCTTCTTTTACGTCATCACCAAATACTTTCCCAAAGCTGACATTTTCTATATTTTTAGGATCACCAGCAGCAGCAGCAGAAATGTTATCTCTTTCTGCAATTAACTTTGCTATATCTATATCATAAACAGGTAAAGATTCTCCATCTGGAATCATTTTAATATCTGAAATGTCACCTATTTTTGCCTGTAAAGCTCTGAAGTTTTGACCTAACATTCTTGTTATCTGTTGATATTCTCTAAAATATTTAAGAGAAGTAGTTGTAGCTTTTTCTAATTCAACGACAGATTTATTCCAATTTAATTGTCCATTATTCATTGCGTTCATTACGTTTGCTGCTTTAGTTCCTGCTTCTTTACCTAAAGCGTGAACTGCAACTCTTAAGTTGAAAATCCTTTTAACAAACTCTGGATTGTTTCTAGCAATGTATCTTAATAATTTAGTCGATTCTTCTACTTCTTTTAAATTCAACCCAAAAGTATTTAATTCTTTTAATGCGTTTTCAGCCATAGTGCCTATATCAATAGGAGCCATGCCTGTTGCTGTAACTCTATCTGTTGCGTCAGATGCAGCTTTAAACCATGCTTCAGAATTTAAGTCTCTATCTGCATATAATGTTTTACTTTTGCCAGCACTTTGAATATTAATAATATCTTGCATTGAATAGCCATAGGCATCTAATAAATCTAATTCACCTGTCTTTACTTTGTCTAAGTTGTCTGCAAAATTACGAAGAATTTCGTCTGTAATTTGTGCATTAGTTCTAGTTTCACCTGGTCTGTTAGGATCTCCATCTACATCTTTATCTCTATTAAAATCAGGTAAATCAGCAGTTTCACTTGGTGCTTTTTTCCCGATTGAATCATATTCTAGTTTGGTGTTTCTATATATTTTTGAATATCTTTTATTGACAAAGTTATTAAATATTTTGTGAGTAGCATTAATTCCTAATTCTGCTCTAATGTTATTAAATATCTGATTAAAGAATGAAAGTACTGATTCAATAGCAGCACCTAAAGTACCAGGTTGAGGAGGTTCTATCTGTTCATGTGCTGACCATAGATCCAACATTCTTTCTGTAAAGTATTCATCAATATCTTTGTATCTATAATTTGCTGCTGTATATTCTCCTCTCTTAAATGCTTCTAATTCTGGTTTTGGTAAACTTCCTAGATACTTTGCTTGTTCACGTTTAAATTCATTCCTTAATTGATTTACTTCTACCTTTGGTAAGAAGCGAGAAAGTGTATGCCAAAGTTCATGTATTGCAGTTTGTTTGAATTGTTTCTTTTCAATAGCTTCTTTCTGAATAAGTATAACTTTTCTAAGAAAATCATACCTACCTTTTTGAGGTAAGTTATTTAATATTTGTGGTGCTATATCTTGAAACTTTTCTCTTCCAATCTTATCCATAAAATCAAGAGCCTTCTTTATATCGCCTGCTGGTACTTTCTTAGAGGTAGCTAGTTTTTCCCAAGCACCATAACCTCGACGACTTAAATCACCTGTATTATCGAACCATCCTTGCTCGTAAGGATTCCATGATTGAAAACGAGTAGAGTAGTCTGGACTCTTTTTACCTGTACTTTCAACCCTAGTTTGAAATTCTTCAGTAGTTAATTTAGTTTCGACAGGATCATTTATCTTTGCTTGGTTTTCTTTTATTGCTGCGTTGTTTTCTTTAATAAGTTTATTAATCGCATCTGTAATAGGTTTGCTTTGCTTTTGGTAATCTCTCCATTTCTTGTAAGCAGGAGTCCATTTTTTCTTTGTAAGGTCTCCTGGGTCAGAATAAAAACTTTTACCTTTCCCTGGTTTAGGTGGAGGATTGCCTAGTGCTTTTAATTGTGCAGTTAGCTGATTAATAGAATCTCGATATTGTTTACTTACATATTGTTGAGCAACAGTTGGTGCTTCTCCTCCTTTTGTTGGTGGTATCTCTGTTAGTGGTGGAGGTGTAGGTACTACGTTCTGAGTTGGTGGCCCTTCTGGTATTTGTTTTGCAGGAGGTGTTGTTGGTTGATCTCCCAACATTTGAGTGATCTGTCTATTAGTTGCAAATTCTCCTGCCTTCATTCTTTTTCTCCATCCTTGTACTCCTATTAACAACTCTCTTTCAGGTCTTTGATCTTGAGGTAAGAGGAGATTGTTTACATCTCTAAGTGCTTTTTGCACACTTTCTTCTGTCGCAACTCTTGCAACATTTAATAAATTAACTAGATCACCGACAGTATCTATAGCTTTTCTTGGCTTGCCTTTCCTGTCTGGAGCGACAAACTTATTCATTGCTTCTTCTAATCTGTTAATAGCAATAAAAGCTTGATCTTCAAAGGCAGCAGTTCTTAGAAACAAAGAAAGAGGTTGTTTCTGATCTGCTTGTTGTAATGCTTTAGGTAGTGGTAGTTCAGGTGCTTTATATCTTTGTAGTTCTAAGGCATGAACAATAGGATTTTTTGCTAGTCGTTCTGCTTGTGCTTCTATCTTTGCTTCTATCTTTGCAACTTCTACACTGTCAGTTCCAAATTCTTTTGCAGCGTCTGCTAACTGTTTGGTAAAACCATTTGCCTTTGCTACTTGTGTTAACAAGTCAGCAGTATCAATAGGTTTAGCTGCAATAGTATTTAAAGTTCCTCCTAATGTAAAATCTATTCCCCATCCTTCTACTACTTGTTTAAATCTACGTTCTGTTTCTGTGTCATCAGGGTCAACAATTAAAGATTTAGCAAGAGGGATGTTGTTTAAAAAACCAAAGGCTTCACTATTTGCGGCAAGTGTTATTAAGTTTCCTTCCCAAGGATCAAACCCAAAGAAGTCTATTGCCATACCTTTTCCTTCTACTGTTGATCTGAAGCCTTGACCAACAACAGGGCCAGCGACCCTGCGTCCTACAAATTGTGCAGCTTTTCCACCTCCTAAAGTTGCTGCTGTTTTTGTTGCAACTGCTGATTGTATTGTCTTTTCTGTCTGTGCAATTTTAGAACCAATCTTGCTTGCTTTTACAAGTGCTGGAACTTTTGAACTTTTTAAAGCCCAGTTAGCACCTTTTAATGCTTTAGATAAAGCAATCCATTCAATAGCAAATTGACCGACACCTGTACCAAAATCTTCTAAGCCACTTAACCAAGCCTCATCGTTATTTGCTTTTGTAGGTTTCCATCCTCCTAAACCGATAATAGGTTTATCAGGTTCTGCTTCAGTTGTTGATGTACCTTTTGGTGCTATTCCTGTTGCTTCTCCTAAATATCTAAGTGAGTCACTGGTTTCTTGTAATGCTCCAACGGCTGCATTGTGAGCCATTCTAGGAACAGTTTTCAAACTACCAACGATAAAGTTATCGTCACTTTCTGCTCTAGTTGCACCAGCTAATGCTCTGTTAAATTGACCAGCAAAACCACTACGGTCATCAGAATGAAGTGTAGGGAGAAGAGCAGCGTGACTGCCTTTCTCTCGCATTTGATCTTCTTCTAAATATTCATACCCAGTAGAGCCATCTTCTCTCGTTACAAGTGTAAGTCCCATTTCAAGCTAAACCTGACGATGTATCTATGGTACTAGGTTCCTTCACTTCAGGCTTGTTGAACTCTTCTAAAAGTTTTTGCAATTCTTTGTTACCTTCCATACTTACCCATTTGTTTTGACCACGATTTAAAAGTAATGCCATTGCTAATTTGTCTTGTATCTCAGAAGTAAATTTTTCTGTAGGTTTTATATTTGCTAATTGCATTGCATCTCTTAAAGCAATATTAACAAATTGGTATCTTCCTGCTGCATGAATACCACCAGACTTATACCATTTTTGCCATCCTTCATCTGTCATTGGATATTTTTCTGTGTCGTAACCACTGTCTTGAATATCTAAGATTTGTTGGATTGTCATGTCTACTAATTTTTTCCCTTTATTGGCAGGATGTTTTCCATAAGTACCACTAAAACCTAAAACTGTTTTTCCTTTATCAGAACCACCTTGATTAAATGCTTCATATCCTCCACCAACTGTATCTACTGTTGATTCTCCACTATGAATAGTGTCAAGAATTTTTGTTCTTAAGTTAGTTTTTTTTTTACTAAGTCCTTTGCCGTCATAATTGTCAGCTAACATTCCAGCTTGTAAGTTGCCAGCAATTAAAATTTCATCTTTCTTGTCATTTATCATTGCTTGATCTCTTTCATTATTTACCTTGTTTAATAGTCCTTTTCTAAATAAAGGATTCTTCATGTTCTCTATCTTCTCGGTGGATAATCTTTTGATAATTCTTTGTTGAAGATTCATAGGCATATCCTCTCCTGTATGTGCTCTGTATTGATGCAAAAAGAAATTAAGAGGTTGAGTATTTGTTTTCTTAAGAATTATATTTAGATCGTGAGCATAAGGAATCCAACTTGATTGAGAACCTAATGCTTCTATCTGTTCTAAAAAAACATATTTTTCATATATAGGCTTTTCTTTTATCTCTCTACTTAGTACAGCAGATGAACCTAACTTACCTCTCCCTTCTCCTATATTGTCGATTATATGCCAAGGTGTTTCTGCAAATAAAGTACCTCTTTGATTGAAAGGAGTTGTTTCGTGGGCCTCTGGTGCTGCTGGATCAATAGGTGTAGCACCTCCATATCCTGAACCTTCATATACAAACAATTCATTTTTTCTTTTAGTTAAGTAATTTCTTAAATAACCAGTACCCATAGCAAGATCAGAGATTTGATCCATTCCATATATTCCTTTAAATTTCTGACTTACTTCTATCTTTGCAGCATTTTCTGCATTGATTGTTGCATCAACTTGTGCCCCCTGATCATTTGCAAAACCAGCAGAGAAAGTACGAATATAATTATATTCTTTTCCACGACTTGATATTTGATCAGAAGAGAAATCAGTCCAGTGTAAATTAGTCTGATAGACAGGATCGTTAGCTTGATTTGCTTTCTCTATTAATAAATCAATATCGTTATACATTTTCTTTAAACTTGTCGGTGTTAAGTATTCACCAGGCAACGCCTTTGCCATACCTGTCTTATAGGCATATTGTCTGGAAGGAGCTAGGTCTGGTCTGAGAATAGGTTCTCCTTCTTTTATCTTTCCTTCTTTAACTAAATTATTATAGTAATCACTTAATTCTTCCCATTTGTTAATAGCAACTTCTACTTCATCAGAGGCTAAAACAAACTGTTCATTATCTGAATAAGAAGTATCAGGTGCTATGTAAGTTGAACCATCTTGTCTTGTAAATGTAGGCACTGTTGTCTCTCCATCTTTTAGTTCTATTGTTTCTTTACCTTCTGTCTTTTGAACATCTGATTCTTTATTTAGTATTTGTTCGTAAAGTGTTAGATAAGGATTTTGCTCTGGTCTTTCAAAAGCTTGAACATTGAACTCAGTAAATTGTTCTTTAGTGTCAGCCCAAAGTTCTCTAATCTTTGCAAGTCTTTGCTGCTTTGTTCCTTCTCCTGCCCATAATTCACCAGAGCGTAAAACAGTTTTATTTAATAATCGTGCAATTCTAAGATCTTCTTCACCAGTTATAGTGTTGACGGCTCCTCCTGTAACACCTAGTAAATCAAGTTTTGCTGCTGGCTCTAAAACATTTTTAACTATATCGTCATAGCTTGTATCAATAACTGATCGTACTTCTCTTTCTTCAAGACCTATTGCTTGTCTTACTGTTGCTCTCAAGTCTGTATATTTTTCTTGGGTAATAATATTAAATCGTTTAGCGTGTTCTACTGCTGCAAGTTTTAATTGAGGGGAAACATTAAACTGACCAACATAGCTTTCTAATTCTTTTCCTGCTGCGTATCTATTCTCAGATAATCCTTTAATTTGTTGTGTTACTAAATCTTCTACTTGTTTAATCTTTGATCTTCTTAAGTTGTAATCAGGTTCATTATTAATAATCTCAATGATTCTATTGTTTTTATAATTCTCTAAAGATTGAGGGTTAATCCTGAAGATAACATCTTTATCTCCAACTTTTACTTTAACTGGTTGCACACCTGGTTCATTAGGATCTCCATCACTCATCTTCTCTAGTTCTTGGTAGAAGAGATCTTCTTCTTTTCTTGCTGCAACTAATTGATCTGCAACCTTTTGATTATTCAATGCTCTGGTGTATTTAAAATCTACGTTTGCTTCTATCTGTGCAACAATAGTCGGCCCTAATTTATCTAACAAGCTTGGTCTGTTTTGACTATCAATCGGCCCTGTCTTAGCTGCTGCTATATCTTCTAATATAAAATCTTTAACCTTATTATATAAAGCAGGGTCTAGTGTCCCTGTCTCTAAGTTTACTGAGTTTGCTAATATTAAATCTGTTATAGTAGTTGTTAAATTTTCTTCTACTTTTGTTAGAGAAGTCGTACTCATTCCTGAATGATATAACTTGTCATAGATCTCAGTAAAGCCTGATCCTTTTATATAGTTAGCATCTTCAATTAAAGTTGTATTCTTAATTAGATTATCGACATCCCAGACAAAAGCATCTTTGTGTCTTTCGTCTTGTTGAATAGCATAAGCTTTAGCAACTGTTCTTTTTATGTTTGCATTTTGATTGACCATTGCTGGTCTTAAATCAACTAAAACACCTGGATTAGTAATACCTCCATTGGAATAATATTCATTCAATACAATATCTAATTCACTTGAACTTCCATCTTCTGTGTATGGTTTTAATATACGAGGTGCTCCACTTTCATCCTTTAAATTGCCTATGTAGTTAGGTGCATTAGCAACCAGTTTTAATCCATGTTGGTATTCTAAAGCTCTTGATAAATAATCTGATGCTCTTGGATCTAACGACTTAAGTATGTTGTAGTTATCTTCTGCTAATGCTTGCTGTTTTGCAGGTAAAGAACTGTCGGTTCTATCCTTATCTGACTTATTAAGAATCTTATTGTACTCGCCCATCAAGTTCCCATTGGTTTGGGAAAGCTTGACAGCAACTTCTTCTGCTCTTTTTTCTGCTGCTTTGTTTAACTCAGCCTGACTTTCAATAAAGGTAGAAGCAAACTGAGTAAGGTTTTTATTTAAGCCACCAAGACTATCTGCTAAGTTTTGAAGATCACCACTAGGTTTTGCGACAGTAGATCCTTGAGGAACGGATGTTGCTGCTGGTGCGTTAGGTGCAGTAGGAGCGACAAAGGAACTACCTCCTGAAGCTTGAGGTTGAAGGGCAGGGATTGCAAGACCAAAGTCTTCAAGTGGAGTAGCAGTTGCACCCATTGAAGTACCACCTGCTTTTCTTCTTGATTGAAGACCTTCTGTTTTGTATTTAGTAGACATTGTTTAAGCTCCACTCCAGTTGTACTTACCACCTTTCCAAATACCTGCCTGAGTTAAGGAGGTGTGTGTGCTTAGTCCAGTACTTGCACCACTCAGGCCAGCACTTAGGAAACCTATCATGCCTGGCCCTTTAACTTTTCCTCGCATCATTGGCTTCAATGGGTCAAGGTACATTCGTTCTAAGTATGGTTGTTGATTAGCTATTCGGCCTGCTCTTTGTATAGTTGCACCTCTCTTCTCTTGCTGTCCTTGTTGTCCAACAAAGGCTAGGTTCTGATCTGTCGCATAATCAAAGGCTGCCTTCTGTCTTCGATAATCAGCTAACAAGGTAGAGACAGTATTACCTGCACGACCAGAAGCTAATACTTCTCCACGACCTTCTAAAAATTCTTTCTGTGCTTCTCGTTTCTTTTGTCCTGCTAATGCTTGTTCTTGTTGTAATCCTAGATTTATTTGTGAGATCTGATTTTCAAAATCCATGTTAGCTAGGTCTGTTGTCTGTGCTATGAGGTCATCTTGTAAGACTTTCTGTTGTTGTTCTGCTGTTCTGTTGGCTGTTGTTTGTAGAACTTGTTGATCATATTGCTGCTGTGCAGCCATGTTCTCAAATTCTATCTGTGCATTTTGTGCTCTAGTTGCAGCCTGTTGCTGCATTATCTGAAGACCACCAGATAAGACACCTAATGTAATACTAAGTGGATCGCACATAATTAAATCCTCACGAACTCATAGAACAGACGACTCTCTGGCCCATATTCTGAGTGCTTTTTAATGAATGTAAATCCCATCCATTGAAGCCATCTGACATGAACTTTGTTTCTAGCATCTACTACATTAAATAATACAGGATACTCCTGAATAATCTTGTCTAGTTCTATCTTAGATCGTCTTAAGAATGTACGCTTGTCACTTGAGTCATCCAACATCGACTGACAACCCAACATCCATATACGACCAGATGTCTCTGACTCAGGTACAACACCCCACATGCCCATTGGGTGTCCATGCCTGCTAACCATAGTCATACAGGGGTTACTCTTAAAGAAACAATAGAACAGACTAGCGACAGGTGTTAGTCCTGACTGTGCTCTAATCTCAGCTATATCCTCATCTCTCATGTTCTCACCAATAATTCTAATATCTTCTAACTCTGTACGTCGTTGATAAGCTACTGCCTTTTCGCTCTCGTATGATAGAACCCTTCCCATTCGGCTGATTGGAATCGACAAGGTAGTGGGCTTGCGGAGGATATAACTATCTTAGTATCTATATTGCTAGTCATCACAGGTACACGGAAAGATCCTGTAAGAACTGAAGGATCTCCTATAAGTGGAGGAGCTTCACCAACGATGACTCCGTTGTATGGATAAGTGTTTGTATTTCTACTTGCAGGAGTAACCTTTAACTCAAAAGCTGACGACTCATCAAAGATCACAGTCCACGTTCTCATCTGTAGTTTCGGCCCTGCTGCTAATGCAACACCACCACCTTGCGGCTGTTCTTTTATATATGGAGTACTAAACTCGTAAGTCATAGTATATCTTTCTCCGACAAAAAAACGTGGTGTCTTCCCTCCTACTACTGTCTTTAAATCTCCAAGGACTGTGATCGTATTAGATGTTTGAGAGAGTGGTTCAATAACTTGTCCATGTCTTAGGAGAGTATTACCTGCCTCGTATCTTCCTACTACAATCATGTCTGCCCCAGTGTTAATAGGGTAAGGAAGAGTAATGACAGTCTCGACACCTAAAGCACCAGCATTATTAAGACTTGTCGATGTAACTTCTGTTTCAGTAATCTTTCTATCTAGCAGTATTTCTATCTCTGTTCCTGGGTCTACTTGTTCAGGTCTTAATGATACTTTCTCTAGGTAAGTTCCTGATTGAGATGAGTTTCCATCCTCGTCATATTCAGTAAGTACATACAAATCACTGCCTTTAATTGCAGCACCTATTATTTTCTTTGCACCACTAACTTCCCAATAAGACCAAGCTGATTGAAGCTTTGTGTCTTCTTCAAAGAAGAACTTATAAATATATATTCTTTTAGGCTGGTCAAGACTAAGCATTGCAACAGCATCTTCTGCCACAGCAGAGATAAGACTACATAGATTTGTCGGTATATATCTAGGAATACTGGATGTTACATCTTCTGATAAAGGTACTGATCCACTGGAGTCAGGTAGGAAAAACTCTCTTAACCCACTAAAGTTTCCTTTGGGTATAGGGAAGTATGTATTACGACCAACAGCTATTGGGTCAACAGATGTGTCCATATCAAAGGAAGTCATCTGTGTAATGGTTGCTGTCTTAGGTGTTAAAGCAGAACCTACATTTAATCCTGCATCTAATCTGAACTGAGAGTTTCTACTAAACAAGAGAAGGGTGTTAGCGAAGGCGACAGTAGATAGAAGAATGTTGATGGAACTACCACCGCAACTGAGATCTACTGGATCACTGTCCACCATTGTCTGAACAGTTTCAGGCCAGAAGCGTCCATAGTCATCACTAGCAGAAAGAATGACATTCTCATTGGATAGCATTATCAACCTATTCCTGAACAGGTTTAGATTATTTATTGTGTTACCTACAAAAGTAGGCTCTAGGGCTGTCTTCTTATCACCGGTTATACGACCTGACCATGTGGTTCCATAGGTTACGTTTCCACTAGTTGTCTGGCTTTGTCCTGCTGTATAAGTAAATGTATTTGCAGCAGTTGCCCTAATAGAGAAGACACCAGAAGTTCCTGCACCAGAGGAAGGTCTAACAAATAGAAGAGTGCCGCTTTCTAATCCATGATCTGCTTTGGTAACAGTAACTGTTGTTCCTGATTGTGCGTAAGTAGCAGTAGTTTCTCCCTTTATATATTTCTGAAAAGTAAAACTACCATCTGAATTTCTAACTAATACATGAGGCATTGTTGCCTCATCAAATCTATATGTAATACCTGGGGCTACTGTCTCTCTCCATACTCCATCACCAAATTCTCCAAGGGTTGCATAGTCTTTGTTAATTGTAAACTTTACATAGTAGTCGTCATATCTAGTAGCTTGAGAGCCTTGTACTTTAACAATAAACCCTTCATATCCCTTGATAGGTAAGTCATCTAGATCATCGACAACACCTTTAATTACTTTGGTTCCTTCTCCTGTCTTATCATCTTTACTTGTTAATGTGTAATCACTTCCATCATCTTTCTTGATGTGAATTATGTAGTCGTCATTGTTAACAGTGTATCCACTAATTGTATCTAACTGATCTGCAAGTTCATCGGCAATCGTAACTGTCGATAGCTTCTCTTGTGGTACGACTGTGCAATTACCAGAGTTATTGCTTGAATCGTTTTGAACTCCTGCTGTGTAATAGAACTGGTTAGCACTAGCAGAAGTTACTTCGTAAGTACCTGCTACTCCACCAGACGCAGTGCTAAAAGTAATTTTAAACTTATCACCTGTCACTAATCCATGTGCAGTTGCGTTAACTAAAACGCTAGAACTGTTGGCTGCCTGAGAGTAAGAACATTCAATTTGTTCCCCACCAGCAGGAGGTGTTGTATAGGTTTTAGTGACACCACCTAATGTAACGCTGTATTCAGTGTCATAATTTGCGACCTTAATAAATACCATTGAGGTCGGGTCAGTGATTGTTGTTGGTGACAAGTCACTGGACATTGCAACCTCCTTCTCTCGGTTGACAATGAACGTATAGTCAGCGATAGATGCAACTCTAAATTCTTGAGAAGGATGACCTGTTACGTCTAAATAACTAACTCCGTCTGGTGTGCTAGGGGTGACAAGTGTTCCATCTAGATTTGCTACTTTGATTGCACCATCTTGAATGATGACGATGTAGTTAATATCATTAGTCCTTGAGACCATGTGAACAAATGGTCGAACTGTTGACTTGTTCTCAATAAACAAGCGAGCAACATTATTTAGCGGTGGCCTTTTCTTTAGTCCTTCGACTGGACTCGACATGCAATTAACTACTTCCTCTGCTTGTGATGCCAGCCTCAAGGCAGGCGGTTGCTGACTAACCCCATTGATAAGGTTCGGGATTGCAGAAGTAATTAAAGGCATGACTATCTAAGAACAGTACGACTTGGTTGGTAAGTCTGGAATACTCCTGTGTGATTAGGATTACCTCTAATCATATTGTGATCTCCGGCATTAGTTTCTTCTTCTAAGAACTGTGCTCTTGCTTCTGCTTCTGCTGTGATATTGATCTGACTTAGATCTGCACTACCTAGTATCTGTTCTTGTAATGTGCGACCTGCCTTCGTCATTATATATTGACGAGCATGTTCAGGTAAGTCAGTCCACTCTAGAAAGTACGTTACATCTGCTGTTAAATCTTCTTCAAAAACAGAAGTATTCTTTCTTCTGTCGTATAACTTCAATCCTCTTTGCACTACCTCATTGTCTGGGTATTCATAAGGATCAATCTTCACTCTGCTTATATCTGAGCTTAATTCAATTTCATTAGTGCCAGCAGTACGAGTCAGAGTTCTCTCGTAGTCAGTATTAAATGACCACCCTTCTGATTGAACTGTTCTGCTTACTTCTTTAAGAGTATCGTTTGCTTGCTTTGCAAGACCGAACTGACCAGCCAAGGAGTTAACAGGTGCTTCACCCATCATCCTTAATACTTTGTTGACTGCTTCTAGTTCTGATGTGAGGTTAAGACCCATAAGAAAAGAGGGGGCATATAGCCCCCACGGTAGTTAGCTGGTAGCTGTGTATATTTCGATAGCACAGTCTGGACGTAGTACGCCAGTACCATGAGCCATAGATCCGACCATAAATGTACCTTGCCATAGTGCATGTACATCGGAACCAGTTTGTTCCATCTTCAGATCCATCAACTTAACAGTACCAACAGCCTGCTTGTTGAACACAAGTCCAACGCTGTCTGTGTAGTCAGCATGGTATGTGTTGTTCTCACCAGTTACTTGAGAACGGTTTGTAGTTGGCAAGTGGTTAGACTTAACGATGCTGATACCAGCAACCTTTAAGACTGTTCCATCTGCGTATGCTCCAGAACCACCCCAGTCTCTGTTGAGTACGTCTGTTGTTTGGGCAATTTTGTAGTACTCGGTTGGGCCAAGAACTAAGTGTCTTCCTTCTTCAGGAATATTATCTATATCCATTTGTTCTGCTGCTGACCACATAGCACTGACTAGCTGTGCCCCTGTGATAGCTGCTTTACTAGTAGCAACAATCTTGATACGAGTACCACCAGGTAGGTCAGTGTTAAAGTTAGTAGCTGTTCTTGCTGCTTGGCAGATAGTAGCTGCTACGTTCTTATCAAATGTGTACGCTAATGCGTTACCCATTTCTGTGGTGTACTGGCTACGAACGTCATAATGGTTCTTAGCCTCATCAATGTCAGCAACGAATACGTTTGATACGAGCTTGTCATCAATGTTAATAACAGCTTCAGCGTGCTTAATAGCATTACCTGTAAGCTGTGTACCAGGTGTATGGTACGCTGTGCTGCTTAATCCAATGATAGGAAACTGAGCAGACTTACCAGATGATATCGTGCGTACAGTGTGTAACGCCTCGAATACGGTTGCCTTGCGGAAAGCACTTAGTACTTCTCCACTAAAGGTCTTAAGGAATAAAGCGTCATAGCTAGAACCTGTATTGTTTACAAGACCTAGCCGTGAGCTAGTAAAATTAGCCACGGAAAAAAGAAAGAAAGGTTGCCCTTCACTATCTGTTCAACGCAGGGTATCCCTCGCAAGGGGCCGTTGTTTATACGAGAATGTTTAGGTTGTTTATATAATACCCCTTACAACACTTTTGAGCGACTAAGTTTTTCTTGTACCTCTTGTCTATACGCTGAATCAGTTGCGTACCGTTCATCATTCATAGCTGCTACTACCTGTGCAGTTGACTTGAACTTAGTGGTATCTGCTTTAGCTGCTCTACCTCCGACAAGCTTGGGTTCCCTTGGTGCGTTGTTCATATAAGCAGCTTGAATACCAGCGACAGCAATCCTTATCTGGTGTGGGTTGCTGGTCTTAAGCATAGAGTTGAACGCATCAACTTCTCCCTTGTCTAGGTTTGCAGCAGCCCACGTAATCATTTCAGTGTAGACCTGCTCACCTCCGAACTCATTCTTAATTGCTGCTACTTCTTTAGCTGCAAGTTGTGAGTCTTGTTCTGCTCTGTACTGCACACCATCTAGATATGCTTCGACCATATCTTTACTGAAGCCAGCACCTTCTAATGCTTTGTAGTCGTCATCTTCTAGCTTGCCTGTCTCTTGCCATTTAGTATTCATCCCTTGGTAATCGACACCAGCTTCATCAAGGCGACTACCTATGTATTCACCATAAATTTCTGAAGCGTTGGCAGGTGCTTCTTCTTCTTCCTTTGACTCAGATACTTCAGGCGTGTCGCCTTCTCCTTCGCCACTTAACTTCTTCTGAAGTTCTGCGTATCCTTTCTCTAGCTCTTCAACAGACTCATACTTGCCAGCAAATTTAACTGGCCCATTCTGTTCTGCTTCATTTACAAGTGCTTGGTCTTTTGCATCTGACTCCTGTTCAGGAGATAACGCACCTGTCTCTGGTTCGGAAATAGTAATTGGTTCTGGCATTGGATGTGATGGGTGAAAGGTTGTTATTTGATAGTGATGTGCCGTTCGCCATCTTTAGTAACTTGCGGCTCTTTATCTTTCTTCTTCTTAGCAACTGGCTTCTCTTCTTTAATAGTAGCTAACTCTCTAGGCTTCTCCTCCTTGGACTGGGCCACTGGGGAGTCCTTCGGCTGCTGCCCTGAGATTGGGGAGGGAGTTAGGGGTGCTTCCTGCTGCTCCTGTTTCGGAGTCTCCTGAGAATTGGGGGCCATAAGGGGTTCCTTCCTTGGTGTAGTTGTCTGCAATCTTAGCCGCAGCAGATGACTTCATCATTTCCATCATCTGCATCTCTTGCTGCTGTTGTTGCTGTTGAGCTTGTGCAGCAGCAGCTTCTTGCTGTAGTTGCTGACTTGTTTTGACTAAGTTTGTCGTATCTATTGAAGCACTAGCTGCCAATCTTCGCAGTGCTTCTTCGTAATTTACATACTGTTGTGCTATCTCTGGGCCTAGTACCTGCTGAGTAATAGATAAAAACTCAGTTAACTTATTCATATCATCACCCCTACCTATACCTTCAAGACCTGTTACTGCTTTTGGTTGTACTAAAGGTTCGCCTGTCTCTTGACTGTTAGGGAACTCAGGTAGTTTGCCTTTCTTCTGTAGCATGTAGATCAACCTGCGTACCAGTGGTAGCTGTAGTTCTTGAGTAAGTAT
>CEQM01135718.1_pt1 | contig 22970 bp, 22 predicted proteins | sample 531111 | NCBI WGS metagenome assembly CEQM01 (sample SAMEA2621278, study PRJEB7988) | marine metagenome | biome: marine biome (ENVO:00000447); feature: deep chlorophyll maximum layer (ENVO:xxxxxxxx); material: "saline water (ENVO:00002010), including plankton (ENVO:xxxxxxxx)" | depth 120 m
AGTTATAAGCGTTATAGTTGATTTGTCTATTGTAAAAATACATTTAGGGAGTAGCAATGCCAAAAGTAGTTGTGGTTGGCGCAGGTAATGCAGCTTTATGTGCCGCATTAGCTGCAAGTGAACATAATGTTGAAGTTACCGTGTTAGAAAAAGCAGATCAAGGTGAACGTGGCGGGAATACTTTTTTTACTGGAGGGGGATTTCGTTTTCCTTACAATGGAATTGAGGACATCCTCGAATTAATTCCCGATCTTTCAGATGAAGAACTTGCAAAAATCGAAGTTGGTAGTTACCCAGAATCAGCTATGAGATCAGATTTATTTAGAGTTACAGAAGGTCAAGCTGATGATGGTATGGTCGAACACCTAGTACGTAATGCATACGATACAGTTAGATGGATGAGAGAGCACCATAATCAACGCTGGGTTCTTATGTATGGTCGTCAAGCCTATGAAGTGGATGGAAAATTAAAATTTTGGGGTGGCATGATTACTGAGGCCGTCGGAGGAGGAGAAGGCCTTTCTGACAGGCTTTTTTCTGCTACTGAAGAAGCAGGGATTGAAATTCGATATGGTTGTCGTGCTTTAGGCTTAGTCGTTAATGAACAAAACAATGCCGTAATTGGCGTCAAAGTCAAAACACGCGAATCTACAGAGACAATCTCTGCCGATGCGATAATTCTTGCAGCAGGTGGATTTGAGTCTAATGTTGAGATGCGAACTCGATATTTAGGTGCGGGATGGGAATTTGCTAAAATTCGAGGTACTAGACATAACATGGGTGACATGATTCGTGCAGCAATTGATATTGGCGCTCAACCTTATGGTCATTGGTCTAGTGGGCATGCAGTTGCTTGGGATGTAAATGCTCCACCAACAGGTAACCGCCGAATTGGTGATTTGTACCAAAAACATTCATATCCTCTTGGGATGATAGTCAATGTTAATGGTGAAAGGTTTGTAGATGAAGGAGCTGACTTTCGAAATTATACATATGCAAAGTATGGTCGAGAAATTCTTAAGCAACCTTTAGGTATTGCATTTCAATTGTTTGATCAGCAAACAGTTTCTATGCTTCGTGATGAATATCGAATTCGTGAAATTACGAAAGCTGAAGGAAATACCATTGAAGAACTTGCAGATGCTTTGGGTATAGATGTTGGTGGATTGAAGCAGACTGTTGAACAATTTAATGATGCATGCCAATCAGGTGATTATAACCCTGCAATTCTTGATGGAGTAAAAACTGAAGGTATTGAGCCTCCAAAATCAAATTGGGCTCTACCATTAAACCAGCCACCTTATTTCGGAGTTGCGGTTACTACAGGTCTCACTTTCACATTTGGTGGTTTAAAAATTAATCCTAAAACTGCGCAAGTTTTAGATACGGACGATATACCAATTCGAGGTTTATATGCTACTGGTGAATTAGTAGGTGGGTTATTCTTTCATAATTATGCTGGTGGAACAGGTTTGATGTCTGGAGCCGTTTTTGGACGTACTGCAGGTGCTAGTGCAGCTCAGCAAGTAACACTCTGATTGAGTATTTAGTTTGAACAATTTCGTTAGTACTAAATTAATATTTGGCGAAACACAATTTTCACAACGTGGTCTTGTTTTACTTTTGCCTTCTGCACTTAATTTAACACTAGTTATAATTATGGAGCCAATACTAAATGCAATATTAGCCCGAACAGATAATCCAGAAATTGCTATAGGAGGTTTTGCAATATCGTTTGGTTTAATTGGTTTGATTGGGTTGCCTCAATTACGTGTTCAACACTTAACCTTAATTTTTTTGCAAGATAATTACTCCTTAAGGGCTTTAAGGATTTTTGTTATACGACTTGCCATAATTGCATCGCTAATAACATTAATTATTGGAATTACACCTTTATCTACTCTGATTTTCGGAGCTATTTTTTCTACTGATGCTAATCTTCAAAATGAGGCAGAAATTTCGTTTTTATGGATGACGCCTGTTCCTGCACTAATGATTATAAAAATGTATCTTTATGGAATCGCATTGAGAATCGAAAGGCCACTAATTGTATGGATTGGATTAACAACTAGTGTTGTTAGTATTTGTGCGATTGCAAGTGCTTTACTGTTTTTAGATATTCAGGGATCTCAAATTGCTGCAATATCAGTTACGTTTGGTAATTTTATAGAATTAGGGTTAATGTTGTTTTCATTAGCAATAATTTCCCTAAATTTTGAAAAATCAGGCAAACATATTAAGGTGACACAATTTGAATTAACAAAATTTTTTGCTCCATTATTGATAGTGGCTTTTCTTCCTGCGTTTAGTAAACCTTTTATTCTAGCTCTTGTTTCGCACACCTCCGAATCAACGCTGTCACTAGCAGCTTTTCCACTTGCTATGGGGATATTTACATTTTTTACATTCCTAGTTGGTGGATTAACTCCTACAATTTTGGCACTAATGAATCAAGGAGAAGATTTGAAAAAGATCACCAGATTTTCTATTCGTATTGGTCTTGTTAGTTGGCTTTTTATTGCGTTGATCGTGTGGATACCTTCATTATCTAATTTCTTGATTGGTGATCTTATTGGAGTTTCTGGCAGGCTACATCAACTGACTTTAGTTGCTTTGAAAATTTTGTCAGTTTTGCCTTTGATAATGGTTATTGAACAAATTTTTGCTGCAACACTATTACAACATAAACAAGTGAAAAAGCTTGTATTTATAAATATTGGTCGTTTAGCTAGTCTAATTATTTTTGCATTATTAATTAATCTTTTTACTGCTTTGAACGGTGCAACCATTGGGGCAATTGCTGTTTTGGTTACCTTATCGGTTGAGTCATTTCTTGCTATTATTTTTGGATATCAATATTTTTTCAAGCCTCAAATACAAGGGTCGCAAGTTTAACCTATTACATTTTCTTGCTTTAGAATTGCTATTTCACTCTCAGAGAATCCATTATTTTTTAGAACATCATCAGTATCTCTTCCGAGGGGAGGAGATGCCGTCGAAGGATTTAAAACTGAAGCGCTCATTTTCCATGGCGGTGCAGCCATACGTTGTGGCCCACTTAAGTCGTGATCAAGGTCGATCATGTATTTATTTGCTTGAATCTGTGGATGATCTGCAAGTTCTTGTACCCAGTGAACGCTGCTAACAGGAACCCCTGCTTTCTCAAATATTTTTTCCCAATGATCGGATGTATTTTCTTTGATCATTGATTCTACTAATTCAGTAATATTTTCATCTATTTTAATTTGGTCAGGATCTTTTGCGTCGTAATCTGGATCTTCGCGATTATGCTCTATATTTAGTGCACTTCGGACTTTTTCTCTAAGAGAAGCAGATAGAGCACCTATCGCAATGGCACCATTTTTTGTTACATAAGCACGATAGTATATTTGACGCACTCTTTGATGGTTTTTTATGAATTGAGCATAATCGATACCATCTTTTTCACGATCAGATAAATCTTGTAATAAAGCTGAACGTTCAATCGAATCTGCCGCAGGTAATTCCATAGATTGGCCTTGAATATTTAGTGCATTAATCAGTAATGAAGTTTCAATTTTTTGTCCTTTTCCTGTTTGTTGTCTAAAGAAAAGTGCAGCACAAACACCAAGCGCTATTGAATACCCAGTTGTATAATCAGCCACTGCGCCACCAACAGATGGGTGTCCTCTTTCATCAATTTTTTCTGACTGAGCCATTAAACCTGATGCAGCTTGCACCACAATATCGTATCCAGGACGATCAGCCCAAGGACCTTCTCGACCGAAGGCCGTATTGTCAGCATAAATAATATCGGGTTTGATTTTTTTTAACTCTTCGTAATCAATACCTAGTCGAGAAGGCACATCTGGCCGGTAATTAATGACCACTACATCTATATCTGCAATTAATCGATAAATAATTGCTTTTGCGTCAGGATGTCCTAAGTCAATAGCTAAAGATCTTTTGCCTCTATTAAGCGCTTGATATGTTTTTGATTCTTGAGGAATAAATTGTTGTGCTAAACGCCATGGCTCACCTTGAAGAGGTTCAATCTTGACAACATCAGCACCTAAATCGGCTAGTAATTGGCATGATAATGGCCCAGCTATAATTTGTGTAAACTCAAGAACTTTAATCCCACTTAATGGACCTGTATTTGCCATATAATTCTCTTTTCTTTCAGGGGAGTAGCATACTCAAAGTAATACAAAATGTCAGTTCTAAAGAAATTTAGTTAATTATGCCTATTTTGCTTGCTTGAGTAAGAATTGACGTCCATACTCAGATCCCAGTTAAAAAAGGTTAAATAGATGGCTAAAAAGTCAAAAATTGCTAGAAATACAAAGCGTCAACATCTCATATCACGAGATGCTGAGAGGCGTACCGAGTTGCGCTCTATAATCAATGATCCTGCAATTGACCTTACTGAAAAACAGAAAGCATACGCTACTCTTAATAAGATGCCACGAGATGGAAGTCGAGTTCGATATGTGAATCGATGCGGCGTTACAGGTCGTCCCCGTGCTTATATGCGTAAGTTTGGTGTTTCGCGAATTGTTTTTCGTGAATTGGCGAACCAAGGATTTTTACCTGGCGTAAGAAAATCTAGTTGGTAATTTTCTAATTTCTGAATATATTGAAAAGAATCTAAATCAATAGAGTGTTACTTAATTGAGTAGTATTTTGTTTAAAATTTTTCTGAACGTAACGATTTAAATTGGGGGAACTATGCATACCGAATACGATGTTGGTGAAATTATCGAAGATGATGGTGCTATATACACGCCTTTTTATGAAGTAATTAATGTCTTAGCAAATCGTCAAGGTGCTGTGCAAAGTGATGAAACCGCACGTAAGGTTGGTTTTCAAGGTGGAGTCGTTCGAGGCACTACACATGTGCAGCAATTCCCAAGAGTATTATTAGCTGGTTTTGGTCAGCGATGGTTTGAAGTTGGCGGTTTTTCCGCTATGTTCATCAAACCTACCATGCATGGCGATATCGTTCGTATAGGACTTCAAGCACCTGAATTAAGTGGCGATGATGAACAAGTACAGATATGGGTGGAACGTGAAGATGGTCTACATTTAGTTAATGGAACTGCCCAGCTTGGAGATCCGAAGAGCTCTTCATTAGCTCATCAAATGGTTTTAAATACACATGGTGCGGATGAAGTCCGTATTCTCGCTGATCACAAAATTGGGACAGTCACAGATGCTATCCCAGTGCGTTTGGAGGAATCAGAAGCATATATGCCTACTGCTCCCAATGACTGGTACACCAGTATTTCACCATGGGGAAAGCCTGTTGCTAACCCAGCAAGTGTACCGAATATCGCTGGAGAATCTTCAGGAGGATTAGGTTTAAGAACTGAAGGTGTAATTAGTATGTTAGGTGCTCAGGAATTAAAATATGTTGAAGGGCCAATATTCCTAAATCAAGATTATCTTTCAGAAAGTGAATTAGTTGCTATTGGCTCTTCAAATAAATCAGAATATTCGTGGCATGAGTCAAGACTTATTACACCTGATGGTACTTTGGTTGCAAAAACATTGACGCAGATGCGCCATCTCAAGAAGTCTTCTCCACTCTGGGCCGACGAATTTCCTGAAGAAAAATAGTTTAGGTATTAATCTTTTTTAGAGGTTTGAGCAGCAACGGCTGCTGCTGCTGCTGCTGCTGCGGCTGCTCCACCTAAATAATAATGATTTTGTGCACTCATATTTTCATCGAATTCATATATAAGAGGCATTCCAGTTGGGATGTTGACTTCACTTATATCAGCATCAGTAATATTATCAAAATGTTTTACTAGTGCTCGGATACTATTGCCGTGTGCAGAAATAAGAACGCGTTCACCATTTTTTACACGAGGTACGATTTCACTGTTCCAAAATGGGATGACCCTTGCCATTGTGTCTTTTAGAGACTCTGATGATGGTATAGCAGCCGATAGTCCAATTGAGGAGTATCGTTTTTCAAATCTAGGATGATTAGGATCATTTTCTTCTAAGGCTGGGGGCCTTGTATCGAAACTTCTTCTCCAAATGAAAACTTGTTCTTCTCCATGTCGTTCTACTGTTTCAACTTTATTTAACCCAGCAAGTGCTCCATAGTGCCGTTCATTGAGTTGCCATGATTTTTCGGAAGGTATCCATAGTTGGTCTAACTCATCTAAAATAATCCATAAAGTCCTAATTGCACGCTTTAAGACAGAAGAGAATGCAATGTCAAATTCAAAACCAGATTCCTTTAGTTGCTTTGCAGCAGAAAGTGCCTCTTCTTTTCCAGTATCAGATAGATCAATATCTACCCATCCTGCAAATCTATTTTCCTTATTCCAAGTACTTTCTCCATGTCTTAAGAGTACGACCTGATGTGTCATCTATTTTCTCCATAAAACACTATGATATTTAAAATCAATTGGCGATGCTTGCATTACCAATTAAGACTATGGTTCCATCATCTTTTTCGATCCAAGTAAAAATACCTCTTCGTTTGTTATTATCTTTGAGGATACCAATGTCTATTCCCTTAATAAATAATTTATCATTTGGCCATACAGGATTAGTGAATTTTATATCTAATTCTCCGCTATTCCACCAATCTTCACCAAGGTGCTGCTCTACTAAATGACCTACATAAGACATTGTCATTCTTCCACCAACCACGACATTATTAAAACCAAGTTTTTGAGAAGATTTTAAGTCAGTATGGTAGCTTTTATTCCCATGGAAAAATTCTCCGCACATTTCAAGAGTGATGTTGGATTCCAATGAAGGAATAGCGATTCCATCCGGAATTAAGAATTTCCGCATGCCTTCTTTTTTTGCTGGATCTCTAAATTCTACTTTTTCTATAGGTTCATCTAGAAGGAAAGATTGATGGTGATTAGATTTAATTACTACTGTGCCTTCTAGATTTCTAAGGGCCATTTCTGTGTTCACTACAGTGCGATCTCTTTTTTTATAGATGTCAATAATTTTTCCATTAGCAATATAAGCTTCATTAAGATTAAGTGGTTTAAATAACTGCCATTCCTGTCTCATCCATAAATGCCCTCGATCTTGTTCAAATGCTGACCATTTATGAAAATTATCGGCAGCGCCAGCTATCATAGAAGGCAAGGGCAGAGTTTTTTGATATTGAAGGTTGAGTCCCTCATTGTAATCATTTAAAATTTCTTGTGTGACCATGAATTCAATTTGAGGAAGGTTTTTACCTATATATGGTTCGGTATCGTTTTGTAAACTGGATTGCATAAAGCCACCTATGAATATTAAAAATTTCGCAGTTAGTATTTTTCGAATTGCGCAACATTTCGTGAACAGGTTTATCATTTCTAAATCTACTCCTATTACTTATCAAATATCAATTATATTTTCGCTGGTCTTTTTTGCCACAATCTGTATTGCGTGTAGTAGTGAAGATAGAATGTTTAAAGAAGATTCATTAGAAAAGGATCGATTATCTGGTATCAAAGTGGATGGCGTTGTGCAGCGTCCTGATTTTATTTTGCAAGATACGAAAGGTAATAGCTTTGATTTTCAACAGAAAACTTCGGGCAAGGTGACTTTGTTATATTTTGGCTATACTAATTGTCCAGATATTTGCCCGGTACATTTTTCAAACATCGCTGCTGCATTAGATAAAAGTCCGTATGAAGTTAGAAATGGAGTTGAAGTCATTTTTGTCTCAGTTGATCCAAAACGTGATTCTCCTCAAAAAATAAGAGAATGGTTAGACTTTTTTGATACAGATTTTATAGGTCTTACAGGCACTTATAGTGATCTTGAAATTGCCCAAAATGCAGCAGGCACGCCTGCTGCATTTGTTTCAGAAGTATATGAAAATGGATATTCGATTGCTCATGCTGCATGGATCTTTTTATATACACAGGATGATTTGTTGTATCTAAAATATCCGACAGGAACTCGTCAGTCAGAATGGGCACATGATTTAGAAGCTTTAGTCTTGCAGAACTAGTCTTGCGGAAGTAAAGGAAGTAAGAATAATGGAGGTTAGCTGGTGGTGTTCTGCGAGACCAGTATCTTGGTCGTGGGATCCGCAATTTTTTCCTGGAATTTGGATAGTGATGCTATGCATAATTGGCAGTTATATTTTTGTATATATAAAGAGTTCGAAAAAAAATTCATCGCTTGATAGAGAAATAGCAACTAATAAAGAAAAGCTCTCATTTATTTCAGGATGGCTATTGCTTTGGATTATGACTGATTGGCCAATCGGGGTGTTGGGATCAGGATATCTATTATCCGCACACATGTTGCAATATGTAATTTATTCTTTAGTTGTTGCTCCATTGTTGGTGGGTGGGATTTCCAAACCTATGATTTCTTATTATAAAGATCTGTGGATTTTCATTCCGATCCGGTTTTTGATATCTCGTCCATTTATATGTTTTGTAGTGTTTAATATTGTATTGGCGATCACACATATACCGTATTTCACTGACATCTTGAAGCCGTTGCAGTTAGGACAAATGCTAATTGATGTATTGTGGATTTCTGCTGCGATGTTGTTTTGGTCTGCAATTGGTTCTTTTGATGACCAAAGTGATGTCAGTTTAGCGAGAGCTCAAAAATTACTTTACATAATTGGTATTACATTACTACCAACTATACCAGGAGCTTTTTTTGTATTTTCTGATTTTCCTTTATATACAACATATGAATTTGCCACACGGGTATTTAATGGACTTTCAGCTCGTGAAGATCAAATGTATGCAGGGCTAATTATGTGGATGGGAATGACTCCCATATTATTAATCCGTCTTGCAATGGCATTCTTTTCATGGTCAGAGTCAGAATCTAGGCGAGCAGGAACAATAGACTAGAGTTTAATTTAAACTTATAGTCGAAACGAATTATATTAGATGTTAATAGCCTGCACTCATTCTGTGAGATGTGTACAGGCTATTAATGAATTATCCAACCTGATCTTTTAGAGCTTTTGCTGCTTTAAAGGCTGCGACTCTTCTAGCAGGTATGCTGATCTCGGCTCCAGTTTGAGGATTGCGTCCTGTACGGGCATTTCTAGTGCGAGTTTCAAATTTTCCAAACCCAGCAATTGAAACTTCGCCTCCAGCACTTAACTCTGATGCTATTGCGCCAAATAGTGCATCAATTGCACGACCAGCATCAGCTTTGGTCAAATCTACTTCTCCAGCAATTTTTTCTGCCATTTCATTTTTATTCATATACCACCCCTCAAATGCTTGGGATAACCCCATATAACCACATATATGTGGTTCTTATATGCTTTAATTTAGCTGATTACACGCCCCAAGTCGAGGGAAAATGATAAAAAGCTCAGCTTTTTCTCATATATTTTTTAGATCTATATAACTTGCTTAGAATGTCTAAAGTAGTGATAGACTGCAATTCTATGGAAAATAATCAACTTACTGCATTGATTTCTGATCTTTCACAAAAGATCGATAGTTCCAAAATATTAGATGCCCCTGAAGATCTTTTAGTTTACGAGTATGATACTTCAATTGATCGCGCTGTTCCTGAGGTTGTAATTCTTCCTACAACTGTTGATGAAGTATCTCATGCAGTAAAAGTGGCTGAACAATATAACCTTCCTGTGATACCTCGAGGATCTGGAACAGGATTTGCAGGTGGTGCACTTCCTGTGAAAGGTGGGATTCTAATTGTTCTTACTGCTATGAATGAAATAAGAGAAATTGACGCTGAAAATCGTATAGCTATCGTTGAACCAGGAGTTATCAACCTTCATCTTCATGAAGCACTCGAACCATTTAATCTGATTTATGCTCCGGACCCTTCATCTCAACGGATATGCACTATTGGTGGCAATGTGGGTACTAATTCAGGTGGTCCTCATACTTTGGCACATGGATCCACAGTTAACCACATTCTAGGAATCGAAGTGGTTTTACCTGGAGGAAGAATTGTTTGGTTGGGTGGTAAACAGTTAGACACTCCTGGGATAGATTTGCGAGGAGTATTTGTAGGTTCCGAAGGAACCTTGGGGATAGTTACGGCTATATGTGTAAATCTAATTCCAACTAATGAAACTATTAGAACAATGCTTGCCATTTTCGATAGCATTGATTCAGCTTCAGAAGCTGTGTCGGCAATTATTCGAAGTGGTGTCATTCCTATGGCTATGGAAATGATGGATCAAGAAACTATTAAGGTAGTAGAGCCTCGAGTGCAGGCTGGTTATCCAATTGATGCCGGTGCAGTTTTATTAATTGAAGTTGAGGGGGTAGCAGAATCTGTTGAACATGATTCTGCAGTTGTTGTTAGTGCATGTAACGATCTAGGTGCGCGTGAGGTTAGAATAGCAAAAAGTACTTTAGAAAGAGAATCTCTTTGGGAAGGCCGTAAGTCCGCAATAGGTGCATTGGGCCAAACAGCACCAGCAATTTATTTACTTGATGGCGTAGTTCCACGAACAAAATTACCAGAAATATTAAATAAAGTTCTTTCAGCGAGTAGTGAAGCTGGATTTAAGTGTGCAAATATGTTCCATGCTGGTGACGGGAATCTTCATCCGACAGTTCTTTTCGATCCTTTAGAGCCTGGTGCTACAGATCGTGTGTTAGAACTTGGAGGAGCGATTATGAAACTTTGTGTTGATGCAGGCGGTTCGATTACAGGAGAACATGGTATCGGTTTAGAAAAACGATCGTATATGGAATGGGTATTCACAGAGTCAGATCTTGCTGCTATGGAGAAAGTACGTTTTTCCTTTGATCCTGTAGGGAATTTTAATCCCTGCAAAATCCTTCCTACAGGACATGGCTGTGCACAAGGTCATATGCAAATTACAGATCAACATTTTTCTGCACCAGGTGTTTATGTCTGATATTCGACCACTCCCTCTATCTATGGAAGATTTTATTAAGACTTTACCTTCTGAAATCTGTAGCCAACCAGAATTATATGTAATTGATGGTAAAACTCCTCTCTCTGCATTTCGTCCGTTACATATTGATCAGATATCTAAAATTATTCAATTTGCTAATCAGTACAATTTTGCTGTTAGTCCGCAAGGAAGTCGTACTGCACTTACTTTAGGTAGAAAATTAGAGAGATATGACATTGCATTAGATACATCTGGGATATCCAAACTGGTTGAATATACTCCTGAAGATCTTACAGTCACAATTGAAGCAGGAGCGACATTACAGGACCTTCAATCTGTTCTTGCAGAGTTTGGGCAATATCTCCCAGCCGATCCTAACCCAAGTAATGTTGTAACAATAGGTGGTTTGCTTGCTACAGCACGCTCGGGTGCTTGGCGCGGAAATGTACCATCTACCCGAGATCTTATTTTGGGAATGACAGTAGTTATGGCCGATGGATCTATTGCAACAAGTGGAGGCCGAGTCGTAAAGAATGTGAGTGGATTTGATATGCATCGCCTCCATACAGGTGCCTTGGGTTCACTTGGTATTATATCGAGTGCTTCATTTAAAGTTCTTCCTATCCCAGAAAGAAGTGTTTCATTAATTTTGTATTGTTCAAATATTAATGAAGCTGACGAGTTGGCATTTATCCTTCGTAACAGTAATCTGCCTATTCGTGGACTGACTATTTTAGGTTCCAACACATCCCTTAAATTAGGATTTTCTCGAACTCCTAAGGTGCTGGTAGAATTTGCAGGAATTGAGGTATCAATTAATCGTTCTATCAAAGATACTGAGCAGATAATGAGTAGATTTGGAGAAATTGATCAATTAAAAGATTCTCAAATTTGGCATCAAATACGATCTTTTGCTAATGAACAAAAAGAACAAATTGTTGTTCGATGTGGAGTACAGGCAAAAAATGTTGCTGAGGTAATTGAACTCGCAGAATCAAATACAGCTGCATGCGCTTGGGGCAATTTGACCTCCGGATCTGTTTGGGTAGTTTTTGAGGATATTAATGTTGTCACATTATCTAAATTCCGTTCGCAGATTTTAAGTTTGGAGGGGTTTATGCAAGTCGAAGCAGCACCGATGGGTATTCGCGATATCTTTGATCCGTTTGGTGATATAGAAACAGATCTTGTACGTGCATTAAAACATCGATTTGATCCCTCAGGAATTTTGAATCCCGGTCGATGGATGGTTGGTGTGTAAATGTCTTTTGTACCAATTAAATTTGCGGGTAGTGATATTCCAACGGTAGAAGATCTTCGCAATTGTATACATTGTGGTTTTTGCCTGCCATCATGTCCCACATATATAGCTACTGGTCATGAATTGGAATCCCCCCGAGGTAGGTTGCACCTTATTGATTCTGTTCGTTCAGGTCGTGTCGATATAAATGATCGATTGCTAGGGCATCTAGATCTATGTCTTCAATGTCGTGCTTGTGAAACTGCATGTCCTTCTGGTGTGCCATATGGACGAATTATGGAAGATGCGCGTGCGTCGATTATGGCTAATCCCAAATCGTTACAACCCCGACAATGGAGATTGCGTACTTTTTTACTCCGTTATGTGATTACTAAGCCAATGATTTTACGATTTGCAATATTTCCATTACGTATTTACTCAAGGATAAAATTGCAAAGTTTATTTAGAAATCATATTTCTAAGTGGTTTCCAAAACGCCTTGCTAATTTAGAGGCATTGATTCCTGAGATCAGTTCAAAAAGTTTTCGTCGAAGAGGAATTTTAGCTTCTCCCGAAAAAGCTTCTGCTCGTGTCGCATTGATTATGGGATGTGTGCAAGGTGAAATGTTTCCTCAAACACATGAGGCAACAATCGGTGTGCTAGAAGAATTGAGTTGTGAAGTAATAGCACCACCATCTCAGGTGTGTTGTGGGGCACTCCACCTGCACGCAGGTGATATGCAAAAAAGTCGTGAATTAGCAAAGAAAAATATTGAAGTATTTGAAGAATATCAAGTTGATGCGATTTTAGTAAATGCTGCAGGTTGTGGTTCTACTTTGAAAGAATATGGTCATTTGCTTCGCGAAGATGATAAATGGGCGAAACGCGCAACTGCTTTCTCTAATCAAGTTCAAGATATTTTAGAATTTGTAGAACCGCGCATGCAAAATAATAATTTACAAAAAAATCTTTCACCCCTTAATATTAATGTCACTTTACAAGACTCGTGCCATCTTGCTCATGCACAAGGAATTCGAGAAGCTCCAAGGAAAATTTTGAATCAAATTCCTGGTCTGAGTCTCCATGAAATGCGTAATCCTGATCGATGTTGTGGTTCTGCAGGGATTTATTCTTTGGTGCAACCAGAGATGTCGAACAACATTCTTGCGACTAAAATGGAAGATATTGTTGCCACTGAAAGTTCAATTATTTGCACCGCTAATCCAGGCTGTACATTGCAATTACAATCTGGTGTGAGGCAAAGCGAGCTTGATGCAGAAGTTCTACATGTAATAGATCTACTTTACAGATCTTTATCGCAAAAATAGTACTTACAATTACTTACCTAATAGTATTTTGCATCCTTGTAAGTACGACTCTTTAGCTCGTTCACGTAATTCATCTTCATTTCTACTGCCAATAGGGTGATCTATAAGCGCAAACTTAAAATCAGGTAGACCTAGAGTTTTTGCTGTAGCCTCTCCAGTTGGCTGAAAAGGGTGTGTACATAAGGTTAAGGCTGGGATGTTTAATTTTTCTAAAGTAATACCATCGTGCACACTGCACGTTGAGCACGAGCCTCAGTCACCAACGGCTGTAATCATGAAATCAACATTGGCTCGTACTATTGTGTCAATAATATCTTGAGGGCAAGGGCGTGAAGCACTGTGTTTATTCAGATCTAAAATAATCTGACTTTGGTGGTTTTCTTCGAAAAATTCTGCGGTGTACCTAAGAAGAACATCAGCATTAAATTTTCCATTTGAGAGAAGGGCAATTTTTGTGTTGCTGAGATCTTTTAATCTTGGTGCAAGATTGAAAGATCGATCCTTAGTTTGATCATTTATTTTTGGATTATATAGTTCTAATGTCATGATTATCCTTACTTCGGTTATTAAATTACCTCAATTTGCATTAAAGAATTTCTTGCTCTACTCCATGAAGGCAAGAACGAAGAATGAGCTCCTGCATCACCACCTCCAACAAGTAGCAAAATATCTTCAGGCGCTATTCCTCGATGATATTGCTTGGGATCTGTTTTGCGGATAATTTGTTGATCTATTTCGAATTGTGTTTCTCCAGGAGAATAGTTTTCTGATTGTTCTGGAGCTTGGATTGTTTGATCCATGGGAGGACGTCCTATCCGTTCTAAATCTTCTACACTGCGCCACGCATTATTAAATAGATATTCCTGCACTTTTTCTCGAGTCCAGTTTTTATCAGAACCTATAATTTCAGCAGTTTCAGGTGAGAGCACAACTACTGATTGTCCATGTGTAAGGGAGTCTAGACAGCTCATTGAATCAGCAACAGTTAATAAAGCTTCTTCTGGAGTGGAGGCAAAATGATTCTCAATATTATGAAAACCTCCAGCTGCAAAAACTACAACTATTGATTCATCTGAATATCCAAAATGCTCATTTAAGCTAGGCCAAGGACTTTTTTCAGCCCTTTCAGCTATACATAGCGAATATTTCCCAGGGTTCCCTTGTGTTGATCGATCTGTGATGTTGGGTTCCATATGGAATACGTTCATATGAATTAATCTTATTGCACGTCCAATTGACGCATTGGCTCTGTTACCAGAGCCAAATAAATTTCCACTTGAATTCATTTCTAATTGATCAACGATTGGGCCACTGACTATGACCATATGAGCTGATCCACCTGTGCTGGCAGTAGAGCCATGATAATTGAAATCTGGCTTGGACATAGCTCGTAACGCTGCTATCACAACAGGGAAATGCGAGGGCAAGCATCCTGCCATTACTGCATTAGTAGCAGCTGCGTGTGCACTGCATTTTTTTTGTGTTGTAATGTGTTCTGCAATTGTCTCAAAGGGATCGAGCTTTACTTCATCCAACATTGCATCTACTAGTTCAATTGCAGGAGGAATAACCGGTAATCCATCAGTCCAGCCGGATTTGTAACATAACTCAATCGCGTTATTTAAGTTATCGACTTTAATTGGTGAATTTCTCGAATCTGATGTCGATGTCATATCAATCCTTCAATAAATTAATTAGAAAAAGTTTCAATTATCGATGCGTATTGATCTAATACTGGCAGTATTTGTTCTTTTTCTGCTGATTTCAGGCGCAATATTGCTCTGTCTACACCCGCACTTGCTAACTCTATAATACTTTTTTCATCGCTGCTAGCACCAAAGACAGAGATTGGTATTGTGTTGCGACCAGATTCCAGTGCAAGTTCTTGTAATTCAGGTATTCTATTTAAATATTCTCCTCGATTACCAATAGGCATCCATTCATCACCATATCGTATAACTCTATTCAGTGTATTTGCACCATTCCCACCTACAATTATTGGAGGATGAGGTTTTTGTAATGGTTTAGGCCATTGCCAGAGAGGATCAAAATTAACAAATTCTCCGTGATATTCTGCAACATTTTGGGTCCAGATATTTTTCATTGCTTCAATACGTTCGCGCATGAGCTTCCATCGTCTTTCAGGTGACGTGCCATGATTTCTCATTTCTTCACGGTTCCATCCTCCTCCAACACCTAGCAGAACTCGTCCATTTGAGATGATGTCTAAAGTAGAAATTTCTTTGGCTAGAATAATTGGATCTCTTTCAACTATTAGTGCAATTCCTGTTGCTAATTTTATATTTTTGGTTGAAGCTGCGATTGCCCCTAAAGTTATGAATGGATCAAAAGTATGTGAATATTCTTTAGGTAAGTCGCCTCCTCCAGGGAATGGAGTTTCTCTATTAACTGGTATATGTGTATGTTCTGGAAGAAAAATTGATTCAAATCCTCTAGCTTCTGCTTCTTGCGCTAGAATGATTGGGTTGATTGCATAATCAGTTGGGAAAATTGTGAGTCCGAATTTCATAAGTTTTTCCTTATACTATAATCAAAAAAAATCGATCTTAATCAAGATCACTCAAAAGTTGCTCTAAAGAGTATTCTTACATTAGCTAAGATAAAAGGAGAGAGCATGAATTACGAACAATTATTTGAGAGTAAACTTTGTTCAGCCGCTGATGCAGCCAGTTTGATCCCTGATCATTCGTTTATCGTTCAAGGAATGGCTACTGGTGAACCACCTGGACTACTTGAAGCTATTGCTAATCGTGCTCGAAATGGTGGTTTTTCAGATCTCCGTATGACAGCATTACTTCCAATGGCAGCAAGTGCGCGTACTATTTTTTCAGAAGATGTTACAGATGTCATTCATTGGGAATCATTGTTTGCCACAGGAGCAGATCGAAATCTTATTGCTGAGGGGATTGCGTCCTTTAGCCCGGCATTTTTTCATCAAATTCCAAGATTGATTACAGAATTTATGGACGTGAATGTCGCAATTGTGTGTGTGTCTCGAATCGATCGTCATGGATACATGAGCTTAGGTACTAGCGTCGATGTTAATAAGGCAGCTATTGCGAAAGCTGATGTGGTGCTTGCTGAAGTTAATGAAAATATGCCACGTGTACATGGCGATTCGTGGGTTCATATCTCTGAAGTAGATGCTGTGATACAAAATAACGTTCCTCTCACAGTACTACCTACACCACCTGAAAAAGAAGAAGATAGTGCGATGGGTGAAATTATCGCTGAAATGATTCCAAATGGTGCATGTATTCAATTGGGTATTGGTGGTGTACCTAATGCAGTTGCAAAAAGTTTGATGAGACACCAAAATTTAGGTATTCACACAGAAATGTTTGTTGATTCTATGGTGGATTTGGTTGAATCAGGTGTAGCGAACGGATCACAAAAGACATTTCATGCAGGTAAGGCATTATATGCATTTGCCGCTGGCTCACAGCGGATGTATGAATTTTTAGATGATAATCCATATATTGAAGCGCATCCGGTTTCTTATACGAACTATCCACCAAATATTGCCAAAAATGATAATCAAATTTCAGTTAATTCAACAATTGAAGTAGATCTAACGGGCCAATGTTGCTCTGAATCAATTGGAGTTCAGCAATTCAGTGGTACAGGCGGGCAACATGATTATGCGAGAGGGGCTTTTGACTCTAAAGGTGGTAAATCGATAATTGCATTCTATTCCACTGCAAAAAATGGTACCGTGTCTCGTGTAGTTCCAACCCTAACGCCGGGAGCAGTTGTAACAACACCTCGTAATGATGTGCATTGGGTCGTATCTGAATTCGGAGCAGAAAATTTAAAGGGAAAAACAACTGCTGCAAGAGCTGAAGCACTGATTCGTCTTGCCCATCCCAAATTTCGAGATGAGTTAACAGCAGAAGCAAAGAAACTTCGTTATTTGTAGTTTTTATTGGCCTAGATTCGGCATATTTTCAAGACTTAAAGATTGAATTAATTCTAATAATTCAGTTGTATCTTGAGGGATTTCTGGGATGGGGAGCCTTCTTGCCCCAATATGTTCGACATCGTGTGCATCACTGCCAACAGTAACGGGTTTAGTTAAAAGTTGGCTAACTTCTAAAGCCAGAGAGTTTTCACGTTCAGTACATCCAGCATTTTCAATCTCAATTGCATCAACAAGCGAAAAGGTAGGATGTGCTGCGAGCTCTTCCAGAGTTGCATCCATGGCAAATGGAGGGCGCGACGCTCCGACTGCATCAAAAAAATGTCTGAAGGGATGAGCCCAAATTACAAAGTATTGATTATTTTTTGTGTATTCTAAAAGTTTTGATGCAGTCGATGGTAAAGTTTCACCAGATTGTGGCCCGATAACTATGAAATGTCCTTCATCAGTAGTTTGTTCTAATGCAGCAAAAAGTTTAACCCCCCACTGTGCCTCAAACCCTGACTGTTCCCATTCGGTCCATACACGCCAATGTTCTGCCACCAATATCGCGCCAGTACCTTGTTCTGATGCATGTTTTCCCAGAGCATCGACAGAGATGCTTGAGTCGGCAGAACCTGCTTTAGTATGTACATGTAGTTCAATAAATGGCATAGGTCTCCAAAACACAAATTTGTTATATAACTGATTTGAGCATTCTTGTTCGTTATCATCTATTATAACGTGCTGAAGAGATAGTTTTTTTGATTTATTGATAGGAAGATTATGCGTGTTGTTGAAATAAGCGACAGCGAAAACGCAGCCGCTTATGCCGGAAAACTTTTTGCTCGCTGGGGTGCAGAAGTTATAAAAATAGAAACTCCTCATCGACAGCAAGTAACAGTGGCTGATGACTTATATTTGAATGCAGGTAAGCGTCATATAAATATTGATTATTTTGACAGTTCAGATCATGACTTATTTTCTTCAATATTAAGTGAAGCCGATATCATACTTACTGATTTGTCTCCCAAAATTCTGGATGAGTATAGAATATTTGAATTTGCTAATAACAATTCAGTGAAAGTTTCAATCACTCCATTTGGTCTCTCGGGTCCTTATCGTGACTACGAAGCTACAGAAACTACAATACTTGCCCAAGGTGGGTATACCTTTTTGTCAGGTGATATTGGACGGACTCCATTAACTTTGCCTGGGCGGTATCCATATTATCAGGCTGGGACTTTCGCATATATTGCTGCAATAGCTCAGTATTTATCTGGCATTGTAATTTCTGAAGAAGAAACGATTGAAATTTCTGTATTTGAAACGGTAGTTGGATTGCATCAATTTACAGATGTTATGTGGTCACAACATAAAGATATTAGAAGTCGTCATGGTAATCAATGGCAAAATCTTTGTCCGACCACGATGGTCAGATGTGCTGATGGGTGGATAGGAGTCAATATACTTCCACGATTTTGGGAACCATTCGCTTTTATGTTAGGAATTGGAGAAAAAGCACATGATGCCGCATATGCGGAAAATTCAGAAAGAATGAAAAGAGTAGATGAAATAACTTCTATTATCGAAGATGCATTTTCAGATCTAGATCGGGCAACATTATTTAAAATTGGTCAAGAAACGTGGAGAGTGCCAATAGGAATTCAACAAAGTTTACAAGAGGTGTTAAGTGATGAACATCTTGTATTTCGTAACTTCTGGAAAAAAATTAATAATGGTGATACTGAAATATTGACAGCAGGATCACCATTTAAATTTGCTGGTGAAGAAGCTCCTAAGGAAAATCCACCTCAGCGATATCGATTTGAAGATATTAAGTGGGAAATTCAAAAAAACGAATTTGCGAATGCATCCATCAATAGAATGCAGCCATTAAAAGGATTACGTGTACTTGACCTCACTCGAATATGGTCTGGCCCTCTAGCAACACGAATACTTGGTGATATGGGTGCAGAAATTATAAAAATTGAAGCTCAAGATGGTAGAGGTCCTAGAAAAGTGACAAGTTCTGGTGATAAATCTGGTTATTATCCTGATAACAATCCTGGTGATATTCCTTGGAATCGTCAGGGGCTCAATAATAAACTTAATAGAAATAAAAAAAGCTTGGCTATAAACCTTAAAGCAGAGCGTGGGCGTGAAATTTTTCTAGAACTAGTAGAAAAAAGCGATGTTGTTATCGAAAATTTTAGTGCACGTGCAATGCCTTCACTTGGTCTTGATTACGCTCAGTTAAAGAAACGTAATCCGCAAATTATTTATGTGGCTATGCCAGCATTTGGGTTAAGTGGTCCCTATCGTGAATATATAGGCTTGGGTCCCAGTATTGAGCCTCTAACGGGTGTTTGTGCACTTTTGGGTTATAGCTCAGAAGAGCCGCGCATGTCAGTACAGGCTTTGACAGATGCGATGTCCGGGACAGCAGCAACCGCAGCCGTGATGACTGCTTTAGAAAGACGTTACCGTACAAATGAAGGAAGTTTCGTTGAACTTTCTCAACATGAATGCGGAGTAGGATATTTCGGTGAATATTTTATTGACTCACAATTAAATCAAAGTGAACCTCAAATGGCACCCAATCAGCATAACGATTTTGCTCCCAATGGCGTATATCGTTGTTTAGGAAAAGATGAGTGGATTGCTATTTCAATTCGTTCAGATAGTGAATGGTATGAATTATGTACTTTTGCTGGAAAAAATTGGGAGAATGACGAACGATTTAATTCTAGTATCAATAGAAAAATTAATAAAAAACTTTTGGATGAATCAATAGAGAATTGGACAAAAGATCTGGATAAAGTTGAATTAATGAAGCAATTACAAAAAATATCTATTCCTGCTGGTGTTGTTAATTCGTCTCCTGAATGGCTAACTGATGAGCATTTATTACAACGTGGTTATTTTTTTGGTGTAGAAGAGATGGATGCAGGTTATCAATCATATGATGGATCACCAGTGAAATTTTATAATGATCGTGGTTATGATTCTTGGGTACGCTCACCTGGTCTGGGGGAGCATTATGCTCAGGTATTGGGTGGAATTCTCGAATATTCTTCTTTCGATATTGCCGAGCTGTTTGAACAGGGGATAATTGTTGATTCTCCCCCAGTCTAAATTATGTACCTGTAAATTCTGGAGGGCGATTGTCAAGGAAGCTTTGAAAACCTTCTTTTGAGTCATTAGATTTCAATAGTTGAGCTTGGATAGACCACTCTCTGTCTAGGAAGAGATTTCTCTCAATAGTATCTGTTGATTCTAACACGAGTCTTCTAATGGCAGTGAGTGCCATTGGTGCACCTGCAGCGAGATTTTTTGCAAAACTTAAGGTTTCAGATAATAGAGATTCAGAGGGGAAAATTTTATTCGTCAATCCAATTTGTAGTGCTTCTTCAGCGCTAATTAGGTCTCCACTGTATAGCATTTCAAACGCTTTGGCTGGACCTACCAATCGTGGTAACCAGTAGGCAGCTCCATAGTCTGAAGCGAGACCTCTTTTACTGAATATGGAGCCAATCCGTGTTTGTTCACTGAAAAAACGAATGTCACAACAAAGTGCAATACCGAATCCAGCACCTGCAGTAACACCATTTATTGCACCTATTATTGGTACATCACATGCAGCAAAAGCTTGGACAGTTTCCGAAGAACCTGCTTGTATATTCATTCGATCATATCGCGAACGTAGCTCTTCCGTAGTTGATCCATTGATTGCTGGAGACTTTTCACGAGTTACTTCGGCACCTGCACAAAATGCCCTGCCTGTACCAGTAAGTACTAATACTTTAACCTCATCATTTTGGGAGGCTTCTGCAAGTGCATTTCTTAACCCAATCCTAATGTTGTTATTAAGTGCGTTTAATTTCTCTGGTCTGTTAAATGTCGCAGTCATTACGCCATCAGCTATTTCAATTTCAAGATCACTCATAATTACCTCATTTTGCATGCCTATTTTTAATAATCTAAATGGATACCTTTTAAGACTTCAATTAATGTTTTACCACTCTCATACCATTCGTTGCTGCATGCTTTCCCCACATAGCGTAAATGCCATGGTTCATAAATATAACCTGTTATTTCTTCTTTATCACGAGGGTAACTTAATGCAAAACCGAATTTATGTAAATTTTGATCGACCCAAATACCTTCTGGTGTGCTGCCAAATGCTTCCTGTAAATCCCAATTAACAGACTCACTAGTGAGATCAATCGCTTGCCCTAGCTGGTGTTCGCTATGCCCTGGTACTGCACTTTCTCGTTTAGCCTGTTCTAAACCAAGCTCTTTTACCCAATAAGCAAATGTCCATTCTTGTTCTTGGAAAGATCGATAAGATGATCGTATTACTATGTCATGGCCTTCTTTTTTTGCCGCATCTATTAATTCCATAGCGGCATTTGCTGTTTCAGGTATCAAATATTGTTCTGTCCATCCTTGAAGTATGTATTCTAAAGGTAATTTGATGACTTCAGGTTCATAACCATCTGGCAAAGCCATTTCCTTGTCAGCTCTTAGTAATAATTTTTTTGTTTCATCATTAACTAGAGCATAAACACATGCTGAAGTGATACGTTTCGGTGTTGAACTTACTGTAGGAAATGGGATCGGAGTTTCTGTGGAAAGAGGTTTTGGCGTAATAGTTAATGAAGATGTATTTGTGATTGTTGCAATAGGTGTTGGAATGGGTAGAGGATCTGAATTTTGCGGTGTTTGATAGCGAAGGAATATTATAATAAATGTGCATAAAATTAAGATGCTTAGTATCGTGATTAACTTTTTTTGAAAAAGATTATTCATGTGCAAAAATATTGCCTCCACTTAAATTATATCAAGCAGCAATAATTTACGATATTAAGAGAAAAACAGAATAAAAAGTGGCGACCCCGAGCGGATTCGAACCGCCGATCTCAACCGTGACAGGGTTGCGTGTTAGACCGCTACACTACGGGGCCACATGCTGTAACGAAGTTAAACACTTTTATCCCTCGCGGTCAATCTTAATGGAATATATTTTCAATGTTGATTAGTATTTATGTAACAAATATTCAAGAGGTCGTATGAAAGAAAAATCAAAGTCCAGTCGTCCTGCCCGCTATGTTGAAAGACAATCGCCCTATTTAATGCAAGAACTCAAAAGGGTTTTCTTTGTTTCAGTCGTTTGTTTTGCCTTGTTGGCCTTCCTTGTCGTGGTTGAACGTTTTTAATCTAATCGCTGCCAGGCATATATGCAGGCGATAAAGCTTGCTAGCGGTGAGATAAAATCAGTTTCTATTATTCTTTGATCAAAATCTACTAATAAATACCTAACGAAAACAGTGCCTAAAATGAAAACTACTGCGATTAGCTGTAGTGATTTTCCTTTTTTGCCTCTGGTAACTTTGCTGATTATGGTTGCATTTAAAGTCCCTATTGCTACCCCAAGGAGAAAAGCAATGATCATACTGATGAAACTGATTCCCAAAATTGGTACGAAAAGGTACATTGCATAACCAATGATTGGTGCTATCAAGATATTTGAACCAATTGCTGCTAAATAATGGGATAACTTTAGTTCATATACCGGTGATTTTCTCATTTCTGCACATGTTCTACATCTTGTTCCACCTGGTGTATGTATTAAACAA
>CEQM01042477.1_pt1 | contig 22876 bp, 25 predicted proteins | sample 531111 | NCBI WGS metagenome assembly CEQM01 (sample SAMEA2621278, study PRJEB7988) | marine metagenome | biome: marine biome (ENVO:00000447); feature: deep chlorophyll maximum layer (ENVO:xxxxxxxx); material: "saline water (ENVO:00002010), including plankton (ENVO:xxxxxxxx)" | depth 120 m
TTAATTAAAAACTGATTGTTAATTTTGTTATTCAAGTAATATTCTTTTATTTTTGTTGATATTTCCGTTGATAACTTTGATAAACCAATATTGTTTTTTATAGATACAGATAGCTTTTCTCGAGTATAATCATTAATATCAGATTTCGAATAAACAATAATTACCTCTTTATCTTTTATTGCATTTTTAAATAGGGCAATATCTTTTGTGCTTTCTCCTACCAAGATAATAATATTGGAATTTTTAATTTCATTTTTTGTTTTTTCAATACCCATACTTTCAATTTTATCAACTGACTCCCAAGAGCCAGCAGAATCAATTAAAATAACTTTATGTCCATCAATTTCTAGAGTTGATTCTATCACATCTCTTGTGGTTCCTGGTATATTCGCAACAATTGACCGATTAATTCCTAACAATGAATTAAAGATACTTGATTTTCCAACATTGGGTTTTCCTAAAATTAAAACCCGCAACCCAGAACGAACCGTTTTAGAAAAAAAATAACATTTAGCTATAGATTCTATCTTTTTAATTATTTCTTTGATTTTTTGAGCTATTTTGACATCTTGAATATGCAAAATTTCTGATTCATCAAAATCTAATTCATGTTCAACCACTAATAATAAGCCTATAAGGTTTTCTTTTATGGCTTTTATTTCCCCCGAAAGTTTACCATCAATATTTTCTAATGTTTTATTATTATGCGTTATGCTTTCTGATGTAATCATTTCGTTAATTGATTCTGCTTGGATAATATCAACTTTCTTATTTGTATATGCTCTAAATAAAAACTCACCAGGTAAAGCCTGTCGCGCTTCATTAGATGAGCATAAAAACTCTATTATTCTATGTGCTATATATCCTCCGCCATGACAGTTAATTTCAATAATATCTTGACCAGTAAATGATAATGGGGACTGAAAAAAAGATATCATGCAAGTATCAATGATTGAATTATCTATAAGGGAATAAATTTTCTTTTTTGTAATCATATTAGGAGTTGGAACACGATTGTCTTTAGTGATTTTTGCATATAAACCCATTAAATCATTGCCGGATATTCGAATTACATCAATAGATCCTATACCATTTGCAGTTGCCAGCGCGACAATATTGTCTTCTATATCTAAATAATTTGTCATACTTAGAAGTTAAAATAAACTATTTATTTTTTTTAATAGATAATTGTTGTTGGTATGAAAGAAAATTAAACACAGTGTAGTACAATGTTAGGGCGGATGGGAAAGAATTAAATATTAATATAAAAAACGTATTCATAAAATACATCATTGGTTTTTGTGATTTGTCTTGCATTGTAATTCCCATAGTTAAAAACATACTAATTCCCATAATAATTGGCAATACAGCGATAGCAGATCCATACATTGGAATGTGAAATGGCAAATCAAGAATATAATCTGGTTGTGATAAATCAGTTATCCACAAAATAAAAGGTTGACCTCGAAATTCAATTGTTGATCTAAAAACAATAAAAAGTGACATTAAAATAGGCCATTGTAATAACATTGGCAAACATCCTGAGATAGGATTAACCCCATGTTTTTTCCATAATAAGCCCATTTCTTTTTGTAGTTGCTGGGGATTATCCTTGTACTTTTCTTGTATTTTTTTTTGTAAAGGAGCTACCTCTTGCATTTTTGCAGAGGACTCAGCGCTTTTTTTAGTGAGTGGACCCATAACAATTCGCATTATAATACCCAGGATAATTAGTACAAGACCATAATTTAACCCCAGGGTATTATGCAGGCTTTTAATAACCCATAGAATCATTTTGCTGAAGGGCTTAATTATTGACCAGCCAAAATTCATAATTGATTCAACATTTCCATCAAGCAATTTAATATGATCTATATCAAGTGGCCCTAGGTATGTAGTAAATGAATAGTTTGGTTTAATTGTTTCTGAACCCAATACTACACTATAGATTGGAGTGGTTTCACGATTTTCAAAGGTATCACTATTTTTTGATTCTAACTTAGCATAGTCCATGGATTCTTTTGGTATCATGACAACACTAAAATATTTATTTCTAATTGAAAACCAATCTATATTTTTATTAAATGTTTCTGATTCAATATTATTATTATCAGCCTGCGTAATTGATTCCAGGTTTTGATCATGATATACATAGGCTGCTGAATGGCCCTCCCAAATATCGGCATCACCCATTTCGGTTGGTAAAATTCCACCATTCCAAATAAGCTCTAATCCCTGCTGGTTTTGTGTATTAGATTTATATAAATACTCAGAATCATAACTATATCCATTACCATTTAAAATAATCGTATTTTGAATATAATCATTATTATCCAGTTTATATGTAAAAACCAGCTCTTTATATTGATCATGATTCAATGTGATTTTTGTTTCTGAAGTGTTAACATCAAAGATGTTATTTAATTTATTTTCACCAATCTTTATACATGGAGTACAATTTTTATTATTAGGATTATCTATGAGAGTAACCATCAATGAATCATCGTATATTTCTTTATTATATGATCCTATATATTTTGGTTTTTGATTTTTATCTTCTTCAGTAATTTGATAAAATACGATTGACCCACCAGATCGATTAGATATAACCATCGAATAATAATCCGTATTAATTGTAATTAGCTTTTCTATTCCATTATTTATTGGTTGATTCGAATCGTCTAATGATATAATTTTTTTATCTATTGTATTTGCTACATCTAATTCATTTTCGGATTTGTTTTCTAATATATTATTTTCATTAGTATCAGACGCCTCAATACCAATAAAATCAAGATATAGTGGAATAGTTAAGAATACCAAAAAAATTAATAAACCTGCAAATATATTACGTTGGATATTCATTGTTTATGATTCAATATGCTGATAAAATTGATTAAACATCTGATGTATTGAACGATATGGAACGTCAATTGATCTAGTTTTAATAATAATACCAATTTTATTAAACTCTGTTTTTGAGTGCATTAATTGAAACAATGCTCGACACCGTCTTTTAAATTTATTTCTTTTATGTGCAGCTCCTAGGCGTTTTGGCAAAACAAATCCAATATAATTATCATCACAATTTCTATATTGAAACAATAAATCACCTTTTGAATAGTATTTCGGAGAGTTAATAATATGACGAAATATTTCGTGATTAATAGATAACTTCATTAAGCAGATAGAACTTTTCTACCCTTGCGTCTTCTTCTAGCTAGAAGAGCGCGACCAGATTTAGATGCCATTCTTGATCTAAAACCATGCTTATTTTTTCTTTTTCTATTACTTAATTTTATTTTTACCTTCATGTATTACCTCATTATGTCAAGGGGCTCAAATATAATATGATATTTATAATAAATAAAATCATTTCTCTGAATTAGTATTTATTATTGTTTTAATACCACCCCTAGGATGAAAATCACCAACCACATTTATTTTTTTAGGTTTACAGGCATTTGAAAAATCATCCATTATTTTATTTGTTACATGTTCATGAAAAATACCAAGATTTCTAAATTTTGTTATATATAATTTTAATGATTTTAATTCTACAATATGTGTATTGGGTGTATATATAATTTGAATATTCGCAAAATCTGGTAATCCCGTTCGTGGACATACACAATTGAATTCAGGAATAGAAATATTAATTTCATAATTTCTATCTGAATATTCATTTTCTACAATTTCTAAATCTGTATAAACTGGGTTGTTATGTTCTGTTTTCATGTGGATATATTAAAGACAAAAAATCGTAATGGAAACAAAAAAGGCGCTAATTATTAGCGCCTCTCAGTTTTTATTAGTTTACCACCCCTTTTTAGATGGCCCAATTTTTCTGCGTCTTCGATGACGTCTTTTTCGAAACACTTCGTCATCGCTGGCATCATCTAAGTGATTTTCAGTATATAAATCCATTTGTAATAATGAATTATAGCCATACCAATCAAGTGCGCCATCAAACTTATTTGATGTATTAGCACCGAAACTTAGAGCTGTAAAAGTTAATATGTATAATAAATACTTCATTTTTAATCCTAACTTAAATATAGAACTATTTTTTTTGATTGTCAAGAATAATAAGAAAAAATAAGCGAAATGAACGATTATTACTCATTTAATCTTTGTTTTTCCAAGCAAGAGGCGTGATTGTATTTGCAACTATTTCGATTCTTTTATGTTGAATATTTTTTTTATCTACCCAGGTTTGTGTATGAATGCGTCCTTCAATATAAATTAATTGTCCTTTTTTAATATATTTTTTAGAAAAATCTGCAAGCTTATTCCATGCAACAATATTATGCCATTCTGTATGTTCTGTTTTGTTTTTTTCCGGATCAATAGTCATTTCATTAGTGGCGACTGAAAAACTTGCGACCGCAAATCCATTGGGAGTATAATTTAATTCAGGTTTTTGACCAACATGTCCTACTAAGATAACTTTATTAACACTATTTTTTGATACCATATATTATTTATCCTTTAGATATGCGATTTTGAGGCAGTATAATATTAAAGCATGTTTTTGTATTATTGGTTATCAATTCTATGGTACCAGAATGAGCATCAATAATTTTTTTACATATTGTTAATCCTAATCCAAATCCCGATTCAGTATGGACTTTATTTTGAGATCTATAAAATGGTTTAAAAAGATTATTTTTTTCACTATCATCAATTGGGTTGCCTATACTTTGAATAGATATTGTAATCTTATTTTTATATTGATTTATTATAATATTAATTGGCTCTAAAGTATCACTATATTTAACAGCATTATCAATAATATTACGAATTGCAATAATCATTTTTGTTTCATCTATATCTAAATATTGATCTTTTATTGTATTAGTAATATTAACTTGCTTTTGTCCGAGGTTAACCACATCTAGAGTTTTTTGTATTAGGTGATTAATTTTTATTTTTTCATATTCTAAATTTGAATAGGGTATTGATAATTTATCTGATAGTAATAAATTAGATATCATCCCCTCTAAAAATATTATTTCTCCAATTAATTTTTTTTGATTTTTATGTTTCGGGATCATTTCAATTAATAATCGCATTCTTGCAAGAGGTGAACGAAGTTCATGGCTGACATCGAGTAGCAATTGTTGTTTTTCTCCAAGAAGATCTTTAATGTCTTTAATCATTTTATTAATTGCTTTTGACAGATCAGCTAATTCATCATTACTAATAATAGGTACTTCATCTGTTAAATTACCTTTTCTAAGTGCATATATTCTTTTTTTCATTAATTTGATAGGCTGTAAGTTGAATTGAATAAAATAGTTTAAACCGTAAATAAAGAATAAGACTAAAACAAAAGGAGGAACATAATTAATATATTCTGACGTATAATTTTGGGGTATAAATAAAAAATAATACAAATCATTTTTTTTAATAGATGTTAAATTTTCTCCATATATATTTTCACCAAATGATACATATAAAGGAATGCGAATATTATGTATTGTACTCAAATCATTACTATCTGTAAAAATTATATATCCTTCTGGATTAACTATTTTAGGGTATGACCACACTAAACTTTTATTTTTTTCATCATATATACTAATATGATATTGAAGATTATTAGCATCAGATTTAATTTTTGTTGTATCACGAGGAAATTGCCAAGTATCAATTAATTGACTATAAAAATACATTTCATGTGCATCTAAAATTGTATCTTGATCAGTATAATAATAGTCAACAACAAAAAATATTAATGCAATTAATGCAATGGAAAAAATCATTACTAATAATGCAATTTTATAATATAAAAATGATGTAAAGCGTTTATACATTATTTATTATGATTTAGTCTTGTAGCAATAAAAATATATCCTACACCATGTACTGTTTTAATAAATCTTGTGTTTTCTGGAGTTTCACCAAGCTTATTTCTTAATCGACTAACTAAGACATCAATTGACCTATCAAAAGATTGCCATTGAATACCACGAAGATTTTCTACTAAAAACTCCCTATCTAACGATTCTCCAGCATGATCTGCTATTAATACCAATGCTTCAAATTCAGTTGTTGATAAATGAATAAGTTTTTTATCCAAATATACTTCTTGTTTCATCTTATCAATCATTAATCCATCAAATTCTAAAATATCAATCATTGATGCCGGCTCTTTAACCCTTCGTAAAATAGAATGAATGCGAGCTAATAATTCTCTAGGTTCAAATGGTTTAGGCATATAATCATCTGCACCCAAATCTAAACCAACAACACGATCAGAAATTTCACCTCGAGCAGTTAGCATTATGACAGGAGTTTCGTGCTCTTCTCGAATTTGTCGTAATACTTGAAACCCATCCATTTCTGGTAAGGTAATATCTAGGATAATTAAATCAGGTTTAAATTTATTAATTATATCAATAACATTAATCGGTGCATTAATTATTTTTGTTTTAAATTTATGAGAAGATAAAAACTCTTCTAATAAGCTAGTTAGCTTAGTATCATCATCAATTATTAATATTTTATTCATCAATTCTCCTTAATATTTTTTTGATAAAGAGCTTAAGAAATCATCAATTAACTCTTTAAAATTTAAATCTTTCTCAATTTTATTTTCAATTGTTTTACAAGCATGAACTACAGTAGAATGATCACGTTTACCAATTTGCTTCCCAATGGCTGATAGTGGAAGGTTCGTCAATTCTCTTGATAAATACATTATAATCTGTCTACCTAGTGCGATATCTTTTCGACGAGATTTTCCATTAATAAATCGTTCAGGTATTTTCATTTTAGATGTTACAGCCTTCGAAATATGATTAATACTAATATTTTGAAATTCATTTTCTCCTACAATATCTTTTAAAACTTCTTTAGCTAAATTCATATTAATATCAATTTGTTTTAACGAAGAAATTGCTAACAATCGAACTAAAACTCCCTTCATTTTTCGAATATCATTTTTAATAGTAGAGGCAATAAATTCAGTAATTTTATAACTTAAATTCAGATTATTTTGTTCTGCTTCATTCATTAGAATGGCAATACGTGTTTCTAAATCTGGTGGTTGTATATCAACAATTAATCCTGATTGAAAGCGTGATACTAACCGCTCTTTAATTCCAGATAATTCACTAGGATGCTTATCAACTGTTAGTACAATTTGTTTATTTTTTTCATATAATGCATTAAATAAATGAAAAAATTGCTCTTGGGTTTGTTCTTTGGATTCAAAAAATTGCACATCATCAATTAATAAAATATCTGATGTTCTGTATTGATTAGCAAAATCTGTTGATTTATTTTTTTGTATAGAATTAATAAATTCAAGCATAAAACGTTCACTAGTTAGATATGTAATTTGATAGCTAGGTTTTTTTTTAAACAACGTATTTCCGATTGCCTGTAATAAATGAGTTTTTCCCAATCCAGTTGCGCTATATAATAATAGTGGATTAAATGGCGTGTTTCCTGGAGACTCCGCTACTGATGAGCATGCAGCTTTTGCAAATTGGTTATCTTTTCCTTCAATAAATGTTTCAAATGTATACCTAGAATTAAGTACATTATTTTTTTTGTACTGCCTAGGTAATATAGGGGCATCTTTTTTTTCCACAAATGATGGGATTTCATTGGATGACTTTGATGTAACAGGCACAGTATAATTAACAATCAATGGATGTGATATGACATTTTTTATTGATTCATCAATTAATGTTCTATATTTTGATTCTAGCCATTCATAGTGAAACTTATTTGGGACCAATAGAGTAATATCTTCTTTATTAATTGATGCTACCTGAACTCCATCAAACCAAGTTTGAAATGCTGTTTCTTGAATTCGATCTTTAATATAGGAAAGACACTTATTCCATACTTCTTCTTTATTTAATTTTTCATCCATAACTTATTAACAAGTTATTAACAATATTATTTTGAAACAATTCAAAGATGTTATATCATAAAATAAGAAATAAAAATACTATTTTTTACTTTGGACATAGAGGAGCCCCCAATCTTTATCTAGAAAATTCAATTCAATCGATTACGCAATCGATTAATTTAGGATGTAATGGTGTAGAATTAGATATACAGCTCACTAATGATAATCAAATTATTCTTTTCCATGATAGTTTTATTACCCTAGATGGGAAAAAGTATATAATCAACCGACTTAGTTATTTACAATTAATTGAGTTATGTGATCAAAATAATCATCCAGTACCTGATTTACTTATTAATCTCACTCCAATTATTATTAATCATCCTAATATTGTTTTTAATATTGAAATTAAATCTAATCGATTGAATAATTATAAAATATTAAGTTATCTCTTAAACCATCTTCCCAAAAATATTTTAATTAATCAATGTATAATCTCTAGTTTTAATTTTTTTTTATTATATCAGCTAAGATTTTTATTTTTTTATAAGGGGCCGATTGCGATTATTTTAGCTAACACCAATTTCACTAACAAATTTTGTATTCAATTATATAAAATGATTATATATATATTAAATCCTGCATTTATACATCTTGATATTCATTGTGTTACCCAATCAATTGTTGATTGGATTCATTCTCAATCAAAAATTCTCAATGTTTATACTATTAACCATTCTCATGAACTAGAAAAATGCATTCAAATGGGGGTTGATGGTATATTTACAGATAATCATAATTTTTATGCTTAATACTATAATGAAAAAATAAATAATAATTTAATTATCAAATGGTTCACACTTACATACACCATGCCCTAAGAATGAAAATACTCCAATATCTATACAAAGTAATTCTAGAGTAGCACATTCTTGAGATGTATATGCATATTGTGTGCTAGGCTCTATATTCAGACTTGGTCCAAATGGTGTGCTACAACCAGTCAGCATCATTAGTATGAATAATAATATTTTGATCATTAATAGTTAAATGTCAGAAGATTTTATTTAGTTTCATAGCATATTATATATATCATCAAAAGAATTAATAATATTACTCGTAACTGCTTTTAATTGATTATATGATTGATGTCCATTAATTTTTAAAAAACAATCTATATTTAATTTTGTTGCTACTTTATAATCATAATCTGTATCACCGATTAATATGATTTTCTTATTACTAAGCTTTAATTTATCAATTAGGTCCTTTCCACTTTCAATTTTTCCATTAGCACCATAATTATCTACTCCAACAATATAATCAAAATATTGATTTAAAGAATAATATTTAACTAATTCATTGAGTACTTTTTCATTAGATGCAGATAAAATTGATAGCTTAAAATTATTATCAATTAATTTTTTTAATGTTTTTGTAACATTATCAAATAACTTCGGATTATACATTTTATTATTATAATGATTAACAAATTCTTTTTCCAATTCATTAAAAGCTTGAGTTGTAATATTAAGACCTAATTTTTTATAAAAGGATTTAATTGGAAAACAAAATTGACTTCTATATTTCTCTATTGTGATTGGATTTAATCCACGTGGAATTAATAGTTCATTTAAAATATCAATAAAAACCCACGCATCATTTACAATTGTGCCATTCCAATCAAAAATTATATGCTTTTTATTATTAAGCATCTAATGATTTTAAAAATTTAAATGAATAAATTCCAGCATTATGTCCATCTTGCCATACAATTCTAATTGCATAATGCCCTATATAAATATATCTATTAATTAAATATTGATTTTTATTATGAGTTTGCGGATTATCATTTTTATAAATATTTCCAAACACATCAGATTCTCCTGAGCAATTAGCACAAGGACATTGCAGCCTAAGTTTTTTATTATCAATTAATGATTCAGAATCATCATTCCATTTAATAGCAACTTGATTGTTCATAATAACAATATTATTTGGCTTAAGTGTCATTAGTTGCCTTCTTAATTAAATCTAATAATGATAAATCTTCAATTTTTAAATTCATATCTAAAATAATAATTTTTTTATTTTTAAAATTTAAAGAATGAATTTTATGATAATCTTTCCAGGTTGTGATAATTGCATTACAGTTTTTATTTTTCATTTTAGTATATATATCACTCATATCTTTTGATTCATAATTATAATGGTCACTCACAATATATTTTTCTCTAATATTAATATTATAATTAGAGACTGCTTTTAAAAAAGAATTAGGATCACCTATACCACAAACAGCAATAGTATTGAAATGATTATATTGATTGATAACTTGATTATATTCATCGACTAATTCAAATTTTGGTTTTGCTTTAATTGTTTTAATATTACTATTAATACATAATTTTTTTATTACTTCATTACTAATGATATTATTTTCTATAATAATATGTGCGCGTTTTAAATTTGATATAGATTCTCTTAAGTAACCAGCAGGAAACAAATAGTTTTGCTGATTTTTCATCATTACGATATCAAGATTTCTATGAACGTATCGAGATTGAAACCCATCATCTAGAATAATAATATCAATATCCAACTTATTTATAGCAGATTGAATTCCTTTTATTTTATTATTACAAATCACCATTTTAAGATTTTTATTTTTATTTAACATCATTAGTGGCTCATCACCTATATCTCCACTAGTCAATTGCTTATCATACCCATTCATAATAATTAATTCTTTAGATTTTCGATTATATCCACGACTTATAATACACGGCTTTTTGTTTTGCAGTACTAATTGATTAAATAACCATAAACTCATTGGTGTTTTTCCGGTTCCACCCATTACTATATTACCAATTGAAATTATTGGAATTGGAAATTCATGTATTTTTAATATTTTCAAATCATATAATAAATTTCTTAATTCAATAATCAATTGATATATTAAACTAATAGGGTATAATATTTTCATGACACTCTTTTATCTAGTTGATCTAAATTTTTATTTAAAAAATTTGTTAACATAATTGCTGTATCATTATTATCATTTTTATAATTCATAGTTTTTGAAAATTCAATATAAATTGTTCCAAAGGGTTTTGGGATTCTTAATTTATCCCATGATTTAACTTCCCAAAATTTAGTTGAATTACCAAATAGACTTATTATTTGTGCATTGGATTTTTTTGCAATTTTATATGATCCATATTTTGCAATTTTGGGTGGTCCTTTAGGACCATCGTTTGTAATTGCAATTATTGATGATGAATCTTGAAATATTGTAAACATTGTTTTAATCACATTTTTCCATCCCCTAGTACTTGAACCACGAATTAAATTAAATGATGAGCGTTTTAAAAAATATGCCATAATTTGTGAATCAGAGTGAGTACTAGAAATAGCCCATAAATTTCTTGTTTTTCTTATTTTTAAAAAATATATAGCATATAGAAAACGGGCATGCCATGTACATAAAAAAATTGGCTGCTTATTTTGTAAAGCATTAATAAAATTTTCTTCTCCAATGACTTTCCATTTATTTGTTTTAAATACAAAGTATAAAATAATTTGTAAAATAATAGATACGATATATAGTTTAATTTTTTTCATCACATATATCATGAATTATATTAGCTGCATTTTTCATCACATCTTTTTTATTGAGAAAAATATTTTTTACTTTCTCCAATTCAGCTACTACACTATTATAATAGGTATCATCATCAAGCAATTTATTAGCTTCATTAATAATATTTTTCTGATTCATTTGATATTGAATATATTCCGGTATAACCATTTTATTAGCTATGATATTAGTCATTGAAATATATTTTATTTTAATTAACATTTGAGATATTATCCATGATAAGAAAGAGAGTTTATAGCCTACTATACATGGTGTTCCCATTAAAGATGCTTGTAGTGAAATAGTACCTGAAGTTACAATAGCTAATTCTGAACACTCTAATAATTTTAATGGCTCTTTATCAATAATTTTAATATTTTTCATATTATAATTATTACGAATGATTTGTTTATCAAATGATGGAGCTAATCCTAATGCAAATTCATAATTTGTATTTTGTTTTTTTAAATAATTAATTGAATCAATATAAGTTGGAAGATGTTTTTTAATTTCCATGATTCTACTTCCAGGAAAAATACTAATCAATTTTTTATTGATATTAAAACCTAATTGGTTTTTAATTTTCTGAGAATCAGATGGAATCCAATCATCTAAAAAAGGATGCCCCAAGTAGGTAGCATCAATATTGTATTTTTCATAAAATTTTTCTTCAAATGGAAATATAACTAACATCTTATCAATATATTTTTTAATTGAATGAACTCTGCCTTCATTCCAAGCCCAAATTTGTGGGCTAATAAAGTAAATGATAGGAAATTTAATTTTAAATTTTTGCTTTAATTTTTTTGCTAAACGAATATTAAAACCAGGAAAATCAATTAAAATTAATCCATCAGGTTTAACCTCATTAATAAATTGTAATAATCTATTCATTAATCGATTAATGGATGGAATTTTTTTTAATATTTCTGTAAAACCTACAACAGAAATATTATCACTCAAATCTAATGGTAATAGCCCCTCATCTAGCATCGATTTCCCACCAATGCCCCAAAATGCAACTTGATTAGAATGATTTTTTTTCATCATTTTCATTAAGCTGCTTCCATATATATCGCCAGATGTTTCACCTGAAATAATAATATATCGCTTCATATCACCTAATTAAAAAGTTATTATATTGAATTTTGAATTTCAATAGCTAATTTTAATGCCTTCAGACCTGAATAGCCATCAATAATAGGTTGTTGAAAATTAATTATTGATTCTATAAAATTTTCTAGTTCCTTTTTAAGTGCATTATGATGTGTAATGTTACATTTTTCATATAAAATATATTTATCTTTTATATTATTCATTACAACATATGATTGATTATTATCTGGAATATTATTTGATAGAATGTATTTCTCTATACTTGGATTTAAAAAATCAATCGTCGTATATGATGATTCTTCAAAAAATCTAAATTTTCGTATTTTTTTTTGTGCTATTCTACTAGCTGTCATATTTGCAACACATCCATTTTCAAAAGCAACTCTTGCATTGGCCGTATCAATACTATTTGATAATACAGATATTCCAGAAGCTCTAATCTCCTTAACTTTTGATTTTACTATAGACAAAACAATATCAATATCATGTATCATAAGATCTAGGACAACATCAACATCAGTACCTCTAATATTAAAAGGTGCAATGCGATGAGATTCAATAAATAGGGGATTAATTGATTGATTCTTTAAACTATAAAATGCAGGATTAAATCTTTCAATATGTCCTACTTGTATAATAAGGTTATTTTTTTCTGATATATTAACGAGTTGGGTTGCTTCTTGAATATTTTGAGTGATAGGTTTTTCTATAAAAACATGGCAATTTTTTTCCATAGCTTTTTTTGCAATGCTAAAATGAGCTGTAGTAGGCGTAGTAACAGAAATAGCATCACTCATATCTAATAACTCATTTAAATTATCAAATACACTAATATCATATTTTTTCTTTATGTGTTTAGTTTGGTTTTTATTAATATCAAAGCAACCAACAAGGTTTACATTATTTAAACTTTTATATTGTTCAATATGAAATGAACCTAAATGTCCTGTTCCTATAACACCAATATTAATTTTATTCATATTATCCATAATTTAATTTAAGATATTTGTTCTTGTTTTTTAGAATATTAATTTTGAAATTAGTCCTTTAATTAATGAGAGATGATGTATGAGTTTAATACAAAAAAATTATGTTAGTTGTGGCATTCTTGCCATTGGTTTTTTATTTTTCTGTTGGTATATAAATTCATTTGAATTTATTGCAGCAAGTATTACGATGCTTGCTTCTTTACTTTTATGGATTGCTTTTAATATTCATTTTGATATGTTTAATAGAGCAGTTTTTGCTAAAGTTTTATGTTATTCGGGTTTAATTCTTTCTGTAGCAATTTTATTTATATTTGGTATTGAAGAAGTGCCATTCCCAGAAGGAGCACTACTATTTCATGGATATGGTATTGCCTTATCCTTATTAGGTATTTTATTATCGATTATTCCTATTTTATTTATTACGGATATCAAAATCATTACAGATTCTCCCAATAATCAATCATCTCAATTTTCTACTTCTAGTAGTTCAAAAAATATAAAAAATGAAATAGATGATGATTGGGAAATTGCCACTCAAGAAGATGTAGAGGGTGGAGATTTTGAAGTGGCTGCCTAATTATTAGGATTCTCTTGCCCCTCTTATTACTGAATCAACTACTAAATATTTTGTAATCCAATAATTTGTAATTACTAAATTTATCATTTGAACAATACTTCTAGTTATGGGATTAAAAATAAAATAACCCTTAAAGGTATTAATATATTCTCCTCCTAATTCATGAGTATATTTAGGATATTTTTTTAATAATAATGGTAGATTCTTATTGCCATATATGTACATAGAATTATAAAATTCGTTGATATTTTTATTGCTATGATGTTTACTAGGAGCTTTTGTTGTAAATATTAAACCATCTGGAAATTTTTCCCATAATCTAATAGCTAAATCTGTATCCTCTCCACCATAATAAATAATTGATTCATCAAATATTTCTATATTATTTAATATATTTCGTTTTATGGATGTATTGCTAAATAAGAAGTGTTGAAATTTAATTTTTGAATTATTTGTAAATTTTCTAGCTCCCCGTTTAGGATGGTATAAATATTTATCTAGTTTATTGGGTATGACTTCATCAGGTAAAATATAATCACTAACTACTCCAACGATATTGTCATTTGCTAACATTGATACGTGAGATTTTACCCAATTATTATTAACTGTCATATCACTATCTAAAAATAATATAACTTCTCCATCACCCTTTTTGATTCCTTTATTTCTCGTTACAGCTCTACCTAAATTATATTTATTACTAATTATACAAATATTTTCATTTGTTGAGAAGCTACGTAAAATTGATAGAGTATTATCTGTAGAGCCATCATCAATTAAATAAATATTTATTTGGTTATCATATTTTTGATTAAGAATGCTATTAAGACATTTTTTAATTATTTTTTCGACATTGTAACATGGAATAATAATATCAACAATTGGATTATACATTATAATGCACCTATTGATTCATAATAATTATATAAGTTATCTGCTACATTATTTAAATCATGATATTTTATCACCCATTCTCTAGATTTATGTTTATGCTCTATAATTTTTTGAGGATTTTCAATTAATGATATTAAAGTATTGTAAAGTGTCTTTCGATTAATATTAATAAATGGGTGATCTGGTATAAAATTTTCATATTCTGGAACTAATTCTGTCATACAACAGAGTCCCATTGATAAACCTTCGATAGAATTCATTCCATATCCCCAGCCACCCATATTATCAATTTGATCAATTAATATATCACACGATTGTTTAATTTTGAGTGTTTCTTGATGTGTTTTATTTTCAATGAGAATAAATTCTACATTATGTGTTTTTTCTAACATTTGACATATTGATATAATTTTTTCGCTTCCTTTATATAAACGATTTCTTGGACTATGACAAATTCGAATTTTATTTTTTATTTCATATAGTGGAACATATTTAGATGTTTCAAATGGTAAAAATAAATATTGTAAGTTGGGATGTTTTTCAATTAAGTCTAATTCACTTGTTAAATTTAATGTGCTCATTTTATCAATTTTTGGAATTACGCCTCTTGATCTTAAATCGGTACCATGATATGTGCAGATTATTGGCTTATTAAGATTATATAACTTTTCAACAAATCTACCATCACGATAAAATTCTAAACCCCATTCAAAATGAAATATGTCATAATCTAATAATTTCAACTTTTCAATCATTGGTTCAATTTTAAAACTCCAGAGCCAGTCTCTTAAATCAAAATAATACTTTTCAATTATTGAATTTGGAGACCATGTAGGAGGAAAGCCGGTATGCTGTCTATAATTTCCTTCTTTACTACGCACTAATTTATAATAGAGGTGACGCCCCTGAATATATAAAAAATGTGGTTTAATAAGTGGAAGATTTAAGCAAATTCCAGGGTCATATTGTTCATTAGTTTGGCATAGCGTTATAAAAATACATTCGTTACCTCTATCATTATGGGCTTTTTTCCATAAATTGAGAGTTCCAACTGTATTATAGGGTGCAATATATGCTATCTTCATTATATTAGTTGTCTATATATGTTTAATAGTTTTTTTTCTTCCATTTCCCAATTATATTGTTTTTTAATCATTTTGCTATTATACAATATGTGTTCTTTATAAATCCCTAGATTATTTAAATAAAATTCTATTGCATCTAATAATGACTTTTCATTTTTGGGCTCTACTAATTTAGCTGATTTTGAAGCAAAAGCTCTTATTGGTTTTACATCAGATGCTACGATAGCACAATTAGAAGCCATAAATTCAAATAATTTTGTAGGTGTATTTTTTTGAAATGTTTGAATATTATAAAATGGAATAATACCAATATGTGAATCATATAAAACATTCCAAATTTTCTGATGTGGTATATAGGGAATAAATTGAATATGGTTATTTTGTTGTATTTTTTTATTAAAATATTTTTCAAATGCAACAGTTCTAGATTGACCAATAATTTTTAATTCTAAATTATTATATTTTTTTACTAAACTATTAAAAACATTGATAAGTGTAATAATACCTCGATTATAATCCAATTGGCCATGATAAATCAGTCTATAAGGTGATTTGATATTTGATTTATTATTAATTTGATTTTTTTTTGGAAAATTTTGAATAACAGATACCGGGCCAAATTGTTTATATCTACTTTGGTCAGCAAATTTATTTGCTATAATAAAGTAGTCAACACTATTGAGATAATATAATTCAATTTTTGATAGTATGTTGTTAATGATTTTTTTTACCAAACCAGAGTATTTTGATAATGCATTCCACATTGCAATCAAATCTTCATGCACATCATAAATAATTTTGATATTTTTATTATTTTGTTTGCTTTTATGGGCAACTGATAATAATTCTAAATCATGTATATGTAAAATATGAGGATTATGATTTTTAATAAATTGAAATAGTTTTTTTTTATAATTCGATTGTGAATATTTCTTACTATTAAAATGATAATGGGTAATTTGTTGATTGTCAATTTTATTTATTGTATTACTATATGTAAAATATATTATTGAATGATCAGTTTTTTTGAGTGTATTTATTTGCTTATGATAAATTCGCTCATCATTTGCATTATGACCACAAGATGCAATAATTATCATTATACAAATTCTTTTATTTTTTCTTTTTCAAGATGGTTTAATACAAAATAATACCATAGAATAGGATAAGCAATTAATATAATTAGAGATTCAATGTGACCATTAAAGAATATAATTAATAACCACATGATTAGTGGAAATATCCAACCTTTAAAATTATATTTTGTGCGTTTTAATTGATAATTAGAAAATAAAATTATTAAAAACATGATAATAAATGATCCTAGGTTTGCAAGAGCTGCTCCTATTATTCCCCAAATTGGAATTAATAAAAAATTTAATAATATATTAGATAGTGCACCCAATCCTCTTATGATAGGTATTAGATATGTCTTCTCTAATATATAAATTGTTGGTAATAATAAAACATATAGACCAAAAAAATAATATGATATAAGAATTATAGGTAAAATAATTATACCTTCTATAAAATTTCCTCCAATTAATTGATATCCCATAATATCTATATGAGCAATGATTGGTATAATCATTGTCAGAAGTATTCCTAAAAATCCCATAACACCTAAAAATAAAGTTTGAATGATTGCAAAATTTTGATTTGCATTTTTTTTTGCTCCATGTTCTAAGAAATATGGAGTCCAACCCATATTAAACGCCATAACAATTAAAAGACCAAAAATACCCAGTTTATATCCAGCAGCATATAATCCAACAAAATGATCATTTAATAAATAGGATAAAATAAATTTATCAGCTGATTCATGAATCATGGCAAAAATAGCAGCTGGTAAAAATGGAAGACCAAATTTTAATATTGGTTTAAGAAAATTATAATCAATACTTTTTATTGAAAATCGATTAAATAATAAAAATAATGATATAAATAATGTAATCAGTGATGCTATTACATTGGCTAACAAAACACCTTGAACACCCATCATGTGTTGATTTACTAGATAAATTGTTAATATTAGTATAGATACAACATTGAGTAAGTTAATACTAATAAACAAAATGGGTTTTTTTTCTACCCTAAGAGTTAAAGTAATTAAATTCCAAACTATATCAGCATATATAATAGTAATAATGTATACAATATATTTTGGGTTATAGATTCCAAATATAAATTGTGATAATTGATGACCAGTAATCCATATTAATCCTGAAAATAAAATACTAGATAAGATTTGTAAAATTATAATTGATGAAAAATATGCTTTTGAATTATCATTTTGAATATAAAATTTCATTAATGCCGTATCCATTCCATATCGATATAATGCCATTGCAACTCCCGTAAAAGCATAAAATTTTGATATAATTCCAAATTCATTAGTTGTTAAGCTACTTGTTAAAATTGGAAGCAATAAAAATGTAATGAAACGAGATGCAATATGTCCCAAACCATAAATCATTGATTGTTTTGCTAATTGCGTAATTGACATTGTATTTATTGTAAAATCATAGTTTTCCTAAATATTCCTTCAGATCCAAAACTTTCTTTAAATCTTGCAAGAGAGATATTTGGTTTTTGATTATCTGTAAATAGTCCAAAATCATAATATTGATAATTATTATTTATTGACCATTCAAATATTTTTAAAAATAATAAATTTAATGGTCTGAAATTTTGAAATTTCATATCATGACTAATATAGAATGCTAATATTGTTTGTTTATTACATATAAAATTAATTACTCCAGCAATAACTTGTTGATTATATTCTGCAGTAAATAAACTTATTTTGTTAGGAAAAAGTTCTTTAATTATTTTGATTTGATTAAGCGTGTGCGTTGGATTTACACCATGTCTTAGTTTTAAATTATTTTTTAGTATTTTATAAAACTCATCATATTTTTCAGATTGTTGAATTATAATATTTTCTTTTTCTGCTTTTCTAATTGCTGTTCGATTTTCAGCCTTAAAATTAGATATTATATCATCTATTGATTTATTTAGATTAATAACATTACTTAGTTCTAATCGTAAATATTTAAATGATAATTGATATAAACAAAATTCAATATAGTTTGATATAGATTGACTGTAGCAATCTGGTGGAAAAGTAATAATAATTTTCTTATAATTTTTCTGATTAATAAAACTTTCAAAACTTTTAATAATATTAAATGCATCCGAATAGGCTAGTTGCTTATTATGTATAAAAGAGCCAAATGATAATCCAGGATGAGAAATAAATTTATTATCTATAATTGCAGCAGGTAACACAGCTATAATCTTATTCTTTTTATAAAATAATAGTGAACAATCTTGAAATTTAGGCTCTTCATGATAATCTATAAATCTTCTATAATGAAATATTGTACCATTTGTAGAATGATCAATAAATTTTTCCCAATCATTATAGTTGGATTTATTAAATATTTCACATTTTATCATATTTCTTTTATATAATTAGTTGAATTAATTCAAATTACCATTTATTTTATAATAAATAATCTTATATTTTCTGTTATACTGTACTTATAATTATAGCTATAAATGGCAAAAATACAAACTATATTAGCTCGACAAATTTTAGACTCAAGAGGTAATCCAACTATAGAAGTGGATATATCTCTTGAAAAAGGTGGCTATGGACGCGCTGCGGTTCCTAGTGGAGCCTCGACAGGGTCTTATGAGGCTATTGAACTTCGCGATAAAAATCAAAATGCATATCATGGAAAGAGTGTTTTTAATGCTGTTAATAATGTTAATTCTATTATAAAGAAAGCGATTACTGGTATCAACTTTAATTCATATAATGAATTAGATAATTTATTAATTGAATTAGATGGTACAACCAATAAAGGCCATTTAGGTGCAAATGCTATTTTAGGTACTTCTATGGCATTTGTTCATGCCCAAGCAAATCAACAAATGATATCCTTATTTGAATTACTACTACAAGGCCGTCCAGTTTTACCCGTACCAATGATGAATATTATTAATGGAGGGAGTCATGCTGATAATAATATTGATATTCAAGAATTTATGATTTTTCCTCTTGGGGCTGAATCATTTTCTCATTCATTGCAGATGGGTATAGAAGTATTTCATAATTTAAAAACCATTTTACAATCTCAAGGTTATCATACATCTATAGGTGACGAAGGGGGTTTTGCCCCTAATTTATCTTCCAATGAATCTGCAATTGAAGTAATCATGGATGCTATTCATAAATCAGGTTATATCCCTGGAAAAGATATTTTTATTGCTTTGGATGTTGCGGCGAGTGAATTATTTAATTCTAATAATCAACTTTATATGCTTAAATCAGAAAATAAAAATTTAGATTATCATGAAATGATTAATTATTATTCTCAATTATGTGATAATTATCCTATTATATCTATTGAAGATGGTCTTGATGAAAATGATTGGGATGGATGGGTGCAATTATATAAAGCACTTGGTAGTCGAATTCAATTGGTTGGAGATGATTTAACTGTTACGAACCCTAAAAGATTTAAGAGCGCCATTGATATAAATGCAATGAATGCAATTTTAATTAAATTAAATCAAATTGGAACCATTACTGAAACAATTAATACAATCAATATGGCAAAAAAAGCTAATTATGGATCTATTATATCACATCGCTCAGGTGAAACGGAAGATACAACTATTGCTGATTTTTCAGTTGCAATGGGAGTGGGCCAAATTAAAACAGGATCTGTTTCTCGAACTGATCGTACATGTAAGTATAATCAATTATTAAGAATTGAGGAAAAATTACAGCATACCAATCCATTATTTGGAGGGATGGATTATTTAGGCCATGTATTAAATGAAAAAAAGAAATAGAATAAATCAATATAAACCATCAATATTATTTTTATTGATTGCCTTACTATGGTTGATCTTTAATGAATCAGGTATTATGACTTGGTATAAATTAAAAAACGAACAGTATGGATTAATGGAATCAATTGATGCATTACATAATGAAGAAATCCTTATTGAAAAACATATAAATAAATTAACTAATGATTTTGATTATTTAGAATTTATCGCATATTCACGTTTTAAAATGGTTAAGCCTGGAGAAAAGATTTTTAGAGTTAAAGATTATAAGAACGTTAAGCAGTAATTTTTATGCCTATAAAACAATTATTTTTAAGTGTATTTCTTCTTGTATCTTCATTAATTTCCCAGTCTAATCATTTACAAATTATATCCATTGATAATATTTCTTATATTTCTCTTAATGAATTTATAAAAAGCACTAATTTCAAATACAAATTTTTTGATGATAATAAAAAAGCAATTATTTATCATAAAAAAAATAGAATTGTTTTATCTGGAAATTCTTCATTTTTTCTAATTAATGATGATGTTTTTCATTTATATACACATATTATTAATAATAAAAATGACTTCTATATACCTGTTAAATCATTTATTACGCATCTAAAAGAAAATAATTTATTTGACAATATATATTTAGATTCGGCTGAAGAATTATTAATAATTGATTTTCCTGATTATAATATTAATAATTATTTTTTATCTGAAAGGGGTAATGGTTTTTCTATTACTTTAAATTCGTCAAAAACTTTTGATGAAGATTTAATTGCTTTGTGGATTACTGATAATAATTGGCTATCCCTCAGCATTCCAGGTGCGATTATTGATACATCATCGATTGCTAGTATACCACTGAAATCACCAATAGATGAGATAAAGATAGTACAAATGAAAAACTCAGCTCAAATTTCATTTTTATTAAATACTATACCTGATGATTTTGAACTCTCATCTTATGATAATAAAATGGTTATAAGTCTTTATACGGCACAGGAGCTCAATGCAAAAAAAATCAAAGAAGAAAAGAAAAAATATATTATTGATACTATAGTTTTAGATGCAGGGCATGGTGGAAAAGATCCTGGGGCATGTGTTCAAAGTTGTTCAATTCAAGAAAAAACTATTACGTTAGCTGTAACAAAAAAAATAGGTGAGGAATTAGAAAAATTAGGTATGAAAGTAATTTATACACGCCAGGATGATAGATTTGTAGCATTAAATCAAAGAACGCATATTGCCAATTCTAATGAGGGAGATTTATTTATTAGTATACATGTCAATTCAATTAGTAACAGCCCACGTACTAAAGGTTTTGAAACATACTTACTTCGGATTGGTAAAACAGATGATGCGATTAAGGAAGTTGAGAAGAGAGAGAATAGTGTTATTGATAAATATGAAAACTCATCTTTATTATATGAACAATTATCAAAAATTAATGCAACTATTATTCAAGATGCTAATGCGAAACAGAGTGCACATTTAGCAAATTTAATTCAGAAACAGCTTGCTATTAGCACTAATGATAAATTAAATCGTGGTGTTAAGCAGGCTGGTTTTCAAGTATTGTGGGGGGTAGCTATGCCCAACGTATTGGTAGAATTGGGATTTATTACTAATAAAGATGAAAGGAAAAATTTAACTTCAACAAAATATCAGACAAAAATTGCAAAATCTATTGTTAATGCTATAATGATGTATAAACAAAATTATGAACAAAATATCCTCAAATAATACACAACCCATTATTGGTATTTTTGATAGCGGTTTAGGTGGATTGACAATATTAAATCAACTTAATAAAGATTTTAATAATTATAAGTTTATATATTT
>CEQM01038062.1_pt1 | contig 22562 bp, 25 predicted proteins | sample 531111 | NCBI WGS metagenome assembly CEQM01 (sample SAMEA2621278, study PRJEB7988) | marine metagenome | biome: marine biome (ENVO:00000447); feature: deep chlorophyll maximum layer (ENVO:xxxxxxxx); material: "saline water (ENVO:00002010), including plankton (ENVO:xxxxxxxx)" | depth 120 m
GAAGATTATGCGAATAGGTTATACAAAGCACATAAAAATTTGCCAATTGTTTCTGAAAGAAGGGGATTCAACAAAATAGAAAACTCATGTGTTGATTGTGTAGACCCAGATGGTTCAAGAATTCAAGAAAAAATATGTTATGTTCATGAGACTTCTACTGGATTTTGCGTACATTTAGCTAAATCTAGTGGTATGAATCTTGAATCTAAGTATACTACAGGACCTTATAATGAGAATGATTTTGATATATTGAGAGTTTATTTATTTTGTAAAGTTGATGAATTAGGCAAAGTAAGTTTCAAAAGAGAAATTTATAAAATAAAATACAATGGGAAGAACTATGAAAAAGCGATTGAAGATATTAAGTCTTATAAGCTATTTGGGCATTGGAATATTCCAATGAAAAAACTAATAAGTGAAGGTTGGGTTTCAACAAAAAATCAAAAAGGAAAAACTTGTCTCAAAGTATTTTTACCTGAAAAAGTTGCTGAAAGTATTCACTATGATTTACCGAAACATATTCAGAAAAGAAGTCCAATTTGGACAAGAGACTATTTTCAACAAGTTTTATAGATAAATATATAATATAAGAATATGTCAGGCATAAGTTCAGAAAAATTATTAAAAAATCCCGATTTAATTAAATATGCCTATAAAGTTCGTCCTCATTCTTTAATTCAATACACAGAAGATGTGAAAAATCCATATAAAGAGCAACTAAGAAATTTAGATGCTAGTTTAAAATACAGCATCAATTATTTAGGGTCAGGTGTTGACATGAAAGGCAAAGATATTGCTTTGGGTTCAAATTACTTTATTGAATCTGGAAAATGCGATGATGAAAATTCTTCAGATAATTGTAAAGGCAAAACAAAATATACTTATGTTAGAAACATTCCAACTGGGACAATTCCACCATTAAATTTAAGTTTTTACAATGCGACTGGATGTAATCTAACAGGATTGACAGAAGGAAGAGGTCTAGTTCCCGGGTTATTTGAACAAGTTTATGATATCAATCCTGTCGAGCTTGGAAGAGCCATAAGTGGAATTGGGAATTTAGGTTCGAATAGTTGCAAAGAAATGACTCTCCCAATCGGACATAAAATCTATGATTCAAAAAGAGAAGATGACACTTGGGCATGGGAGACAAAATGCACAGCTGGTCATCACACCATGACTGAGTCAACGGATAAAGATTTAAATAAAGCAGTAAGAAATCAAAATCCAACTATACCTAATGCCCGTTTGCCAGGACCATTACAATTAATAGAGAATTTTGAACAAACTACAGAATCTTCTCATAATAAATATTCTATAACTCTCTTATTATTCTGTATAACCGCGGTGGTTTGTTTACGATCAGCAAAATTGCGTTAATATATATCAAGGACGTCCTAATTTATCATATACATATCTTGATTCCAACGTAAATACTTCATCATTTGAATTAATAATTCTGTCTGGATTATTTCCACTGTCTACAAAATTGTCAATATTGGAGATACCATCTAATGATAAATCGGAAGATAGTCCATTTGAATATGCTTCTTCAAGTCTTTTCATAAAAGAGTATAATTCTGTGAATTTTTTGTTGGTTAAGTCCATTTCTGATTTTAATGATTCTTTAAGAGTTGTAATATCATCTTTAATATTATTCACATCATTTCTAAGTTTATCTACAACTTTATAAAGATTATCGATTCGACCATTAACTTCAACTTGTGTTTTTATTTGATTAAGTCTAGCAGAAGATTGCATATATTCTATCTTTAGATATATATTTTTATATAAGTTTATTCTCTATATCCTCTGAAGGAAACTCATTAATATGTTTAATTTTTGGATAAATCCGATATGCATGGTACACTCCTGACATTGCAAATAACAATAAAACTAATCCATAAAAAAATTTAGTCGAAGTTAATATCCAAATCATACTCGGAACTACAGCTAAAATTATTCTAGAACGAGTGTATCCATAATATGATTTCAGTAATTCATTTTGTTCTTTAATATTTCCATTATTATCGATTGTATTATTTTTAAGTTCAATAATACTGAAATGAATGCCTTTTGTGAAATACCAAAAAGTGGAATATAGGAAAAATCCCATGGAATATGCGGATACAATACCTTCAAAACTGTTAGATTTTTTATGATATATGGATTTATGAACTAATAAATACATTGAGAAAGTGACGATTGCATTAAAATTACCACAGTAAGAAATGAGATAATACATGTCGCTGTTTCCTTTGGTGAGATTTGGCTTATAAAGTTCTTTATCATTCAATATATTTGAAAATCCGGCGATTGCAATATCACAATCGCTCCAGGTTAAATCAGTCATTAAATAGATATACAAGGGTTAGTCTTATAATTACTTTACCAAGGTTTTTGCTGAAGTTGTCTATTTCCACGAATAGATGTGTTTACGCTATGTTCCATAATTTGTCTCCCTTGAGAGATTTCTTTATTATAAGCAACATATTGGTTAAGTTCGCTAAAAACTCTTTTAATGGCATAATTGATAACAATGACATTCAATTCTTTTACTTGTCCGATGACATCATTTTCTTGATTACGTGAATTTTGTAGAAAAACAGAACGCATGATAACCGTTAATTCTTCAGGACTTTGTTTTCCAATAACATGTTTTTTACCAGATTCTAACCAAACTTGATATCTAATATTTGCTTGAATGCTATTCATATTTTGCGCAGAAAAGAAAGCTGAAGATAGTGGTGTACTATATTGAATACCTTTTAGTTCATCCATGTTATAATTATAGCTTTTTATTTTTAAATTTCATCATCAGTATCAATCAAACACATTTCCAAATTTGATGATTTTATTGGAGATTTATTTTCTGGAACATTTAAAGTGGATATTGGTTCATCATCATCTGTATCAATAAGACATATATCTAATTTTAATGGTTCTGGTTTTTCTGGTTTTTCTGGAAACATAGTTTTTTTAATTTCACCACTTTTATCATTTTCAAGTATTTCTCTCTTATCTTCTACATCTTTCCAGAACGTATCTATTTTTGGTCTAATGTATTTGAACCATTCTCGATTTCTCTTAATCAATCTATTAGAATATTTCAATAATTCCCAATAATATGAACGAACATACCAAGTATTTTCATCATTTTCTGAAAATTGTTTCAAATTATTAGAACTCCAAGTAATAAATTCTTGTTCAGTTAGATTGATCGGAGAATAAATCCAATGATTCTTCGTTTGATTGGTTTTACTATCCTGTACTGCATATTCGATGACAATCCCATAAAACTGCTTATGGGTTTTGTCCCTAATCTTAGAATAAAATTCTTCTTCAGTAAGGTTTTCGTTTAATTTGATTTCAAAGAAATCACAATATTCGAGTTTACAAACTTCTAGCTGTATTTGACATTGAACCCAATACTTATATAATGGTATGCCCGTTAATTTACGACTATATAAGCATTTGATTTCTAACATATGGCCTAACTTTTTTTTACACTTTGAACTTGTTACAATACCATCAGGCGATGCGCCAATATATGATATATTTGGATGTTTTATACATCCATATTCAGAAATTTTAGTTTCTGTTAACATTTCATATATCCACTGGGCAACTGGTTCGTTTCGTATACCATGACTTAGTGCAGGAGTATTTGAAAATTGTCTTTCTTTTTCTGGTAAAACTTTTTCTTTTAGTATATGTTTGTATTTGGATTTACTTTCAAATATTTGACTCATACTACTGGCAGTAATTACAGTATGTCTATATGAATACCATTCTGGCGTTCTTTGCTCAGGTTGTGGTAAGCTATTTAGCCATTTTAATTTAGGCTCAACATTTTTAACAATTTCTACTTTATCGCGACTAATCATGCTATCTGATATATATGTCAATTCATCTTCATTATTACAATGAGAATGCTTTAATACCTCATAATTCTTCCAACTATTATAAACTTGTTGCTTATTGATATTAAATTTTTGAATAATTGGTTTCATTAACTCAAACATCTCATCTGATAAAATTATATCTTCATTTTTTTCAGATAATTGTCTTAAAACGTCAAAAATAGGTTCCATATTCTAATTAGAATATGTCATATAGCTGTTATGTCATATTTTATCAAGTTTAATTGGATATTGATTGCTTATCACCATTGGCTCTATATTTTCCCAAGGATAGAATATAATTACCATCTGTACTATTCTCTTTGGTAATAAACAAAAATGAATAATTTCTTGAATGCTTAGATAAGGAGAATTATATGTGTTCTTACATATTCCAAAATTGATAATGTTTTGATAAACAGAATCTGAAAAATTAACTAATTGCTCATCCGCATCAGTACACTTGATTTGACAGGCTTTTTCAAAAGGAAATATTACATTGGATTCTGTATTAAAATATATACGTTTGTCTACAAATGCTGGCTTACCAGAGCAGTATTTTCTGATTTTACACTTACCATATAATATCAATTTTCTTGAATTTCGAGAAAAAGAGGATACAACGGTTAGTATATTGATTCCAAAATCAAAAATGTTATTAATTAAGATCTTAAAAAAATTAAAGTCCATAATTATATGTTGGTTATCGAAACCTTAATAATTATAATCAGTGTTTTCGTTTTATGGACCCAAACATATTTACAAGATTGGAAGTCGGTTATTCTCTTCCTTTTTGTAATTAGCCTGTGCCATTATGTACTCAAAACTCCTGTATATGTTGCTTTTGGAATAGCCGGTATTTTATCTTGTTTACTTTATTTATCATACTCAAATGTAGAGGGTTATTCAGTAAAAGAGGGTGAAGACGATTTAGATGATTTAGATGATTTAGATGATTTAGATGAAGATGAGGAAGATGAGGAAGATGATGAAGATGATGAAGATGATGAAGAGGAGGAAGATGATGAAGAGGAGGAAGATGAGGAAGAAGAAGTTGATTCAAAACCGGTTAACAATAATCCAATTGATATGGAGGAAACAATAAAGGGTGCTCTTGAAAATTTTGATCCAAAAACACTTAAAAATATGACTAAAGATACAACCTCTTTAATCAAATCTCAATCGGAACTAATGGGTATGATTCAACAGATGCAACCTGTCATACAAAAGGGATTATCACTTGTAGATAGGTTTCATGGAGAAGGTAAAACCGAGAAGTTATTCAAACAATATGACAATTTAAAAAAGTTACAAAAATCGATTAAAGTTTAATTTTTTGCGTTTATTTCTATTGGAAACAGATTGCAAATAATATTATATGACAAGTGAAACAACCCCTTTATCGTCATTACCCAATAATACGGAAACTGATTCAGACCTTGTTAATAAAATTCTTAATCAACTTGAAACAACAAATGAGTCGGATGCGCCAACATTTGAAATTGAAAAGCCTCCTGAACCAGTACAAGTAATAAATAATGTTCCAGAACCACAACAAGTTGCTCCAAAGGTTGTTAATCAACCAACAATAGTAGAAAGTCCAAATAAGCATCAAGAGAAATCTGCAAATCATTTAAGTCCACAAGGAATACAGAACATGATAAATGTATTTGATATGAATTACATAAATAAAGTTGGTAAGTTTGCTTTATTAATCTCAATATTGTTCTTTATTTTCATTAGTTGTAATAGCTCATTTGTAAATTTGTTTTCAAAAGTGCCATCTTTAAAAGCAATAACATTGGCGAATGAATTAAGTAATACTGGTAAAATACTTCAATCTATTTGTTTTGGTATAGTATATTTTTTGCTAAAATTATTCTTGCCGAATTAATCAAAATTTATTAAATATGATGATTCATTTTCAATTTGAACTGGTTGATATTGTTTAAAATCTTTAGGTATTATTTGGTAAACTACAAATTTAGATGTACGAACATACTTTTCTTTTGAGGATACTGTTCGATTCACACATCTTAATATTTGACGTAATATTGTTATTGAGTTTTTGGGGGTTATATCATTCAAATAGGTTCTTGCTTTACACGGTATATAATATTCTTCAAGTTTTGGCTTAAGCTCATATAATTTATTAACTGTTCCTAATACTTCTAGGTCTTTTTTTGAGAAATTTGTTACATCATCGAATCCTTGTAAACCGAATGCTTTAACAACCTCCAAACATAAATCTTCTGGTGGGTTCGTTTTAAATAGTTGATTTTTTACCATTAATATTATAAATTATTTTTAAGATAAACGCATAAAAGTGTACATCTAAGTGATCAGATCATCAGTTCATAGTTATATCTTCTACCCACCATCTATTAGACAAATATGGTTGATTGTTAACCATATGAGTTAATGTTTCAGTTTCCTGATGACCTTGGGAATTTTCTTTAAGTGAAGGTCCTGCTTTAGACAAATCATATATTTGAGAAGGTGCTAATACATAATTAAAGTATTGGAAAGTTGATAAGTATCCGTGGAATCCACCATTTTCTGTCATATACAAATCATAGTAATTTTGTCTTGGTAGTGTTAATAAAGTATGAGTTGACTTAAGTCTTCCATTAATGTATATATTTGATACGAAATTAGATTGTGTATATGTGAAATGAATCCACTTCTTTACAGGCAAATTACTAATCTCAACATATTCGTTTGTATCACTGTAGCTATTTACATATAAACGCATTACGTTGTTTGAAGGATGTAACCATAGGCCAGGACATTGTATTGGACTCAAATCTTTAGGATCACTTGAGCCAAAAGTCTCAATTTTTGGTCCTTTGTGGAAAATATGTTTCCAAACAGTAGAGTCTGATGCAGGCAAACTATGCCATGTTTCTCCATCAATATAAAGCCATAATGAATAAGAGTACTCTATACCATTTTCGTTCATTGAACGCTTTAATGTTTTAGCGTATTGTTCATTGGGATTTTGCTTAACATTACGAGAATATTTTGCGTTAACAAGTCCATCTAATAGTACAGGGGAGTCTTCTGCTGAACTGGAGACTTTATTCATAGCCATTCTGATGATGTATAAAACAAGATATATAGCTACACAAATTGCGATTCCAACAAATATTTCAGTTGCAACTTTGTTGTCACTTGAGTTTATGATATTTGCGATCCTATCCATTTATCTTATCTAAATTTTTTTATATACAGTATTATCATTATGGAAGCTAGATCAGCATTCGGTTTTTTATTGCTTCTTGTTTTGACATGTGCTGTCGTATTTCTGATTTACAAAACTTATGGATGGCTAAATAAGGGAAATGATACAGATGTGACAATATTAGATAAACCTGTTAAAATGGAAGCTGATATGCATACATGTAGTGGTATTTTACCACCATCTGGAAATGAACACACCTATAGTTTTTGGACATATATTACCCAATGGGAAGTAACTCCAAGTAAACCTAAATATATATTTAGAAGAGAACATGCTAGATATGTATTGAATGTTGCTGTAGGTGATATTCACAATGAATTACAGGTATTTATTACCGACAAGGCGAGTGGTGATAAAGTATCAAGAATTGGCGAATTAGGGCTGGATGATGACCATACTCATCGTTTAACTAATCTCCCATTACAAGCGTGGAACCATATTACAATCACAATTTGGAATAAAACGCTTGACCTGTACTTAAATGGTAAATTAGCAAGAACTTTTGTTTTAGCGAAGCCATTAGAGGCTTTTGAAAAGGGAGCTTTTACTATTGGAGGTTCAAGTGACGACGCTATATTAAATGGATTTGTCTCCCGCTTCCAATATTTCGGACGTGTTGTTTCACCAAGAGATATATACTCAATTTATATGAAGGGACCTGCCAACAAGAAAGACTTATCTAACAAACCAAACAGTTCTCAAGTTACTCTGGATTTATCAGTTGGTCAAACACCAGAATGTGCAACTGCTAACTAAAAATAATAGTTTAAATATTAATGACAAGCTCGGCTATTAAGAATCCGAAGTTTCTTAGCGATACCAAATATTTGTATAAACATCATACTGGACTGCCACTTGATTCTGATCAAGCATTAAGCTCTTTTATTGAAGAAATAAAAAGTGATGCGGGCAAATATTCTCAATATGCAAATTTAACTCATTTACTTTCCGCTCTTAATGCTATAAAAGGTAGTTCAAATAGTGATGCTCAAGATATTCTTGATTTCCATCCAGAATATTATTATAAGGTAATTTCTTCTTTATTTACAGAAGCATTCCATAATTCACTTCTTTCAACAAGTGACTACTTTTTACAATTACACAATAATGCTGCTAATTCAAGAAAAGAACGTCATATTCATCTTAATGATGTACAAAATAGTGCTACAAATGCCACGGAAAATTGGCAAGAAGATGCAGAACAACTGGCTCTTTTATATGAAAGACTAAGGGCAAATCGTAATCATGAATATATTAACCTTGTTGATGATAACACAACGCTTCTTAGACAAGCCCAACTTAACCACGATATGTTACTTCGTAGACAGTTTATTAATAAAATGTTACGCGATATCTTAATCCTTATATGTTTGTTTATTCTATCCGGATTCTTAAATCATATGGGTTATGCATCAACTACAATCCTTACAATTAATGTAGTTTTATTAACTCTATTCGGTCTAAATTTCTTATATTCAATTTATATTAGACAAAAAAGACATCAACTTAACTACACGCGATTTGGGAAATTCCTATATCCAAAGATTGATCCGGATGCACAATTGAAATATGCGGAAGGAGTATGCTCGGATGATGATTCCGATCCTAACAGCAAAAAAGCTAAATGTGGTGGATTTGTATGAATAGGGATAGTGTAATAATAATTAAATAAAAGATATAACACATATTGTTATGGGAGGAGGTGAAATACAACTTCATAAATATGGAGCGCAAAATATATACTTAAACGGCAATCCTCAAATTACTTATTTTAAATCTGTATACAAACGCCATAGTAATTTTTCAATGGAAACCATACGTATGGATTTTGAAACCTCTAATTCTCTTACATTTACGCAATCATCAGTTGATAATATACTTAGTTGTACCATTTCTAGAAATGGTGACCTTGTTGATCAAGTATATCTTTCACTTAATCTACCTGATATATATTCGGGTTATGACCCAGATACGAATGTTTCTTATGAATTTCAATGGATTCCTAATCTTGGTTGCCAATTGATTAACAAATGTACTCTTAGTATTGGGGGTAATACTGTTAGTGAATTATATGGTCAGTGGATTGAAATTTGGCATGAAATGTTTCAAGATACGGCCGCTAAAAATAATTTTGATTTAATGACTGGACATCAGTCGGACCTGTTTATGCCGGCACATAATGGTCGGAATAGGGGTTTTTATCCAACATCAACACTCAAATCAAATCTGAATACAAATCCGGATTCTTCAAACTTTAATTTTACTAATTTCAGAAAAAATCCTTTCCTACAACCACCATCTATATTAGGAAGACAATTATATATTCCTCTTCCTTTTTGGTTCTCAAATAATCCGGGTCTTGCTTTACCACTTGTTGCACTACAATATCATGATGTCAAAATTGATTTTGAACTAAGACCAATACAAGAATTGTATACAATTATCGAAACAAAAGACAATACACCTTACGCAAAAGGCTCAAGAGTTAAACCAGACCCTACATATTCTCATCACCATATCGGTAATTTTATTACAGCAATAAATCCAACTTCATTTTTTGCACAAAAAGCAATTGACGAAATTGATTCTAACATTCCGCCAATAGATTTTGGAGACGGTCATAATAATATTCAGGGTTGGAATATGGATTTACATCTTCTTGTTAATTACATATTCTTAGACCAAGATGAAAGAAGAAAATTCGCTCAAAGTAATCACGAATATCTTATTGAACAAACATATCGACAAGACTTCTATGGAATTTCTGGTACTAAAGCACTAAAATTAAACTTTAATCATCCAGTTAAATATCTAGTATGGTGTGGACAAAGAAGCGATGTTGATGCAAGATCCGGTGGCTCTTTGGGAGGAGGTTTTAATAATTACACTAACTTTAAAAGTGAATTTATTCATCCTTCTTCAGATGCTTACATTGCTGATTTAGGTAAAGAAAAAGATGACTTTCTATACTTTAAAACAATAATGAATGAAAACAATCGTGAAGTACTTTATTATGATAATAATGGTGAAGTCCCTTATCTTATTCCTAAAGAAGAAGACACAAATATAAATGAAATTGCACTTATACCAACTAAATTCAACTTTCGATACTATAGTGAAGACATTATTACAAATAGTCGTCTTATGTTTGATGGTGTTGAACGATATTCCATTAGAAATTCAAAATACTTTCAATGTGTTCAAACATATCAACATAAAGTTAAATGTAATAAATCAGGCATACAATTTTACTCCTTTTCTCTTGATCCATATTCTAATCAACCTTCTGGAGCATGTAACATGTCCAGAATTTCAAATGTCGAACTTGAAGTAGAAACATCACCATTAAGACTTAATAATTCTGATAATTTTAAGGAATATAATTACAATATTTTTGTATATGCTGTCAACTACAATATTCTTAAAGTTACCGGTGGTATGGCTGGTACTGCATATTCTAATTAATTATATTGCTATTATTATATGTGTACTATTGAAATGTTTCTCCGTTTGACATTGCTTATACTACTCTCATTATGTGTTATACAATTCTTTTCTCAAAGAGAAGCTTTCCAACCTTGGAATAAATATGGGGCTATGACAATTATTCGTAATACATCCAACCCAACGAAAACTTCCCGCATTGAATATGATTATCTTTCAAAAAACTTTCCATACAAAAATGCACCCATTAGTGGACCAGTTCCAATACCACCAATTACTGCAAGACAGGTAAAATTGAGACATCTAGAACTAAAATAAAAACCTTATTAAATCTTCTGAATTTTCTTAAAAGCACCTGTTGCTTCTAATTCACATGCTTTTGGAACATATTCCTTTTCTAAAATCCTCTCGCATTGGTGCTTTGCCGGAGCGTAGTGTTCAAGACATAATACCTTACCACACGTACACGACATTGTAACCATTTTCTTTTTTTTACAAATCTCACACGTTAGAATACCCATTTTATATATAAAGTCTATTACTATTAATACACCGTTTCGTTAATCATTTTTATTCCATCTCAATTTCTTCCTTTTATTGCCACCTGCCCTATTTATACGATTAGAACGAACATTACAAGTTCGAGCAATTTGTTGTTTCAAAACATTTATTCCTATCAAAATCTCGGGTAAATCTTCCTCTATATGTTCGATATTCAATCCATTTATTTGAAAAAATACCGGACCTTGGAGACCTCCAACTGGGTTTTGACCAGTTCGTTTTTCAGAAATATTTATATTATATCCTTGAAGTTCATGTCCCTGTATTTCAATATCCCAATCCTCAAAAATATCATTTGCTCTATATGATAATAAACTTGAAAGAAGGGTGCCACCAAGTGGACCGGGTCCAACTACTATCTCTTCTAAAACAGTTTGTGGCTGTGGACCTTGTTGGAAAATACCTCCTGCAACTCTTACAATCCCCATAACTATATTTTTCAAAAACAGTTTTATATTCGCTTCCACATCTTCTGATGGAGTAGTATTTCCTAATATTATTTGTATTGTGTTTGACAAAGTGTCATGATTAAATATTTTTGGAGGAATATTTGGAAAAAAATTTCTAATCTCAAGATGTATATTTGGATTATTTGGTTGAAATTTATTTATAATTTTTCTCATCCATCCCTCTAAAAATCCTATCTTATCATATATATCAGAACAAACAAATTTTTGATGACTCTTCTCTAAAGGCATTTCATCTATTCTATCTTTTTCCATTTGAACAAAGTCCCATGAACCTGGCATATATCTGTCCAATTTTTCAAGCTTTTCCTTATTAAATGGTTTCAAGTTCTCCATACCACCATAAAAATCGTTTATTTTTCCAATTGTATCAGGAGGAAGTGTTGGAGATGAAGACCGACCCACATATTCCGTTAATACTCCAGACCTTCTCCTTTTTGCGTCATGTATTTCTAATAATCTCATTATTTCTAATCTTGCATTTAATGTTTCCCCCGAAAAATCCGGATTTTGGTTTTCCTCGTCGTCGTCGTTATAAATCTCTAAAATTCTTTGTTTATCCCATTCCAGTGGAGTCACGCTTATGTTTTGCTGAGATTCCCCTTCACCAACTCCCATCACTGCCTTTAATTCAGTATTTGCTCCATTCTCGAGTAAAATACGCACTAAGCCAAGATTCTTCCTAGCTACTGCATAATGAAGTGCAGTCATATTAGTTGGTGCTTGTGGAATATTCACATTTACACCATGTTTCAACAAAAGTTTAATAATTTCTTGTTGTTCTCGTGATATTTCAAGCAAATCTTCTTCATCTGAAGAATCTGAAGATGGATTATCTATATTTTCTTCTGGCAATATTAAGTTTGATATACTGTGTATTATATATCTATTACCTCCTCGATAAGTTGTATTAGGATTCGCACCCAATTGTAATAATGCTTTTACCATACTTACATCCAATTCTTTTACTGCTAAAGACAGTGGAGAATAACCATTATTATTTCTTGAATGTATATCCACTGGTTGACTTAGTAATGCAATAAATAGTCTTTTTTTTGCCCATACTGGGTCAAGTGGTGTTTCATCATGGATATGTTTAATTACTTTAAACAAATCGTCTTTAGGTGCGCCACCACTTTGTTTTTTAGATATTATTTGGTCAAATTTCTCCAATCTCATAATATATGTTATTTATTTAATTGTATACTATTAATGACGTTTGCTAAAAATTATACAAATGTTACTAATCAATTATCTCAACAAATTAATCCTGTTGATATACGTATTTGGTTTTTAATTCCCTATTTTTTTGGCATTGCTTTAACTATTATTATTGTTAGTATTTGGCAACCAAAATTTGAAGGAACTTATGAATACAATGATTGTTCTAATGCAAGAAAGGTTAATGGTAAAGTAGTTGATACTGATGATTGCGAAAAAAAAGAGGGTAATGTTTCTAAAAGAAACGCGATTATCATATTAATTTTATTTCTGATAATACCTGCAATATTTGGTGGATTGGGTTATAAACTCGGATTTTACATTGCAAATCCTAAACTTGGTGCGGGTATATATGCCAGTGGACTTTTCTTTCAAGGTGTCAGAGGAAAATAAGATTATGAAACATAAGGCTTTCAAAACAATTATTAGTAATGTCTTGGTATCTTAAATATAGACCACAAACTCTTGATGAAATATCATCAAATGAAAATGTTGTTGGATATCTTAAAAATATGATAAAACTTAATAAATTTTCTCATTTTGTGTTATCAGGTGATGCCAGTAGTGGAAAAAGAACATTGATTAAAATTTTTTTAAATACAGTTACACCAAATGAGAATACACTATGGTTAAATCATTTGTCACTAAAAACGATTGATTCTAAGGAAAAATTGAATAGTTTTATTAATTCCAAGACAAACAGTGCCCATAAATGGCTTATAATAGAGAATTTACACAAAATGTCAAGTCAATTTTTGTATGTTTTGTATAATATCCTTTCAAGTACATCAATTGTAGTTTGTGTTCTGGAATCAACCCATCATATTGATCTTTCTTCCTGGGCAATGACTTTTGATATGAAAACACCATCTGAATCGAATTTAACAGATATTGCAAAGAGGATACTAAAAAAAGAGAAAGTAAGATATAATCGTAAGTTTGTAGATAAGTGTATCCAATACTCCGAAGGGAAACTATGTACTTTCTTATTTTTCTTACAAGTTAAATACAAAACGCGTAAAGATATAACAAGTTTTTCTCATTTGCCCTTTTCTTATGAAAAAATATTGTATAATAAGAATCTAAAAGAAAGAATTACAGAATTGTTTAGACTTGAATCGGTTGGTTATTCGCACATTGATATTGCAAGACAATTATTTAAACACGTTTGTTGTGATTCTTCTAAAATTGATTATTCTATTATACTTGGAGATGCAATAGAGCATCTGAATCATTTTGAACATGATCCATACTATTTATATGCATCAATTTGTAAATTATGGAAAATTGATACAAAATTAAACGCTACTGTTTAAAGATTGAGTATAAGGGTTGTTAATATATGCTTCTAAATCAGTTGCTTGTAATCTTGAACCAGTATCTAATTGACATTTATCAGTAGTCATATTTACGGATTCTGAATTAAGACTTGTATTTTGTATTGGAGTTACTCCTCCAAAATTTTTCCTATTCTCAAGTGTATCTTTTCCTTCAAATTCGCCTAAATGTCCTACTTCAGAGACTTGTTTTATACTTGATTGTGTTGGAGCACGACCTTTTGATATTCCCTCTTTTAAGTCATTTAATGTTGCATTGTAAATATCAGAATATGATGTGGGTTTAATTTCACCCTCTGCGTTACCAGTATATTCATTATTGGATAAATGTTGCTTGTGTGTTTCTGGGGCAACTGTGTCAGTAACTGAGTACGCGCCATAAGTTCTTTGATTTGCTTGACCAGAATATTCTACTGTGGATAAATGTTGCCTGGCTGTGTCTGGTGCATTCTTAGGATTGGTTAAATATCCAGCAGGACCACTTGAATTTGTTGCAATTCCTTTGCGATTAGTCTCATTTATGGTTTCTTTTACTGTTTTCTTAGCATTATCCATGTTTTGTACTGTGTTCATTACTGCTGGACCAGTAGGATTAGAATAATCTACCCATTGTTTCAATGTTTCACGTGCAGTTTTCTTAGTAGGTTCTGGATTTGCCGAACGACCGGTTGATAATACTGACAAAGGACCAGCCCGATTATCATGAATTGCTGTTTCCTTTATTGTTGTTCTTGCTGTATCATTTGTATCATATGCAGTTGAACGTTTTTCAACACTGTTAAAATTACGCTCTGGAGCAGAATCATGAATATTGGTTTCTTTTATTGTAGGGCGTAATATATCTTGAACAGGTGCCACAATCTTGTTAACAAGACTTGTTGCATGACCCATGTAAGATAGATCCTTCGAATCTTCCTTACGCGCTTCAGAGCAATATTGTATCTTTAGTTTTGATTGACGATTTTGACTTTGAGCATTACGTAAACCAAAATTATCCAATCCTTGCTTGTGGGTTGTTTGATTCGAATATGACTCATGTGACTCTTGCGCTTTAACAACGGCTGGTCCCGCCGCAGATGCATAAGAATATAAAGTATCTTGCCGATTGGTTTTCTTATCTTGAAAATTCTCTCTTGATGCTTCACCTGTTGTTACTACAGTCGTATTCATTCGGGGTATATCACCATATGAATGGAAGCGAATCACACGATTTTGACTAACAACTGGTTCCATTCCTCTACGAGTTCCCTGAAAACCACGAACAATACGCCCTTCATAACTAATCTTTGGATTCGTTTTTACCCTCAACTCATCTACAGATGGTTGTTGAGCATATTTTTGAGCATCTGGTTGCTGAAATCCACCAGACGGTTGAGAGCTATAACCCTGATTTAATCCAGGTCCTACTCTTACTGGCTCTATTAAAGGTGTTCCTTGATGATAACGTGAGGCGGAATAACGGTCCATCATCCTATCATTCGAATTCTGTGTGCCATATATATTTTCTTGATTTAATCCAAACATTGGTTTTACCTCCTCTTTACTCTTGTCAAGATGTGACACCCCCGTAAATCTTTCAACTAAACCAGTTGATGAATTCAAATCAGTGTTTTGTTTCACATTACTACCATAAAATGGTACCATGTTATTGTGTGTAAATTCACTATTATTTCTCATTTCTCCAGTTAAAGAACGACTTGAACCTACACCATTATCAGAACGCCCTGATTTTGGACGATCTAAATATAAGGCATTCACATTATTATCCTTTCCTAAATGAGTGTTCATTATCTGTCTATCATACATCCTGGAATCTTCTACGCGATTGTCAAAAACATCTGGAGATTTATTTGAAACCCCCTTATTTTTTTCATTTTCTTGTTTTGCATTTAAAAGCCAACCGCCAGCGGCCAATCCACCACCAACTAATAAAGCATCCATATTATTTGTGAACTTTTTAATATAACTAAACTTATTACACATTCTTCATTTTAACCCCTTATTGAATAGACTTGCAATATCCAAAAATAACAGTATCGTATCATATAAAGATGGACTTACTATTGCCGCATACTTCTGTAACTGTATTATAAACATACTCATCTCATCCATACGACGACATATATCTAAAATAGGCAACTCGCTATAATGATACTTTTCTGCAATTGAGTGAATAGATGATACATCTTCAGCATTCTTTAGCTTAGTCTTTATTAAATCAGCAACCTCTTTATGAATGTCAGAATACGTATCATAACCTTCCCTATCAGAGATTTTCTTATGTAACATCGTTAAATGCTTTAGACTATTCAAGTTTCCACCCGACTCATTCACCATATTCATTAATAAATCAATTGGTTCCTTTGGAGATTTATCCCTTGCAAAATATATCATCTTCTCCGGAGATGGTGTAGGCACACGAATCAAAAAACACCGACTATTCAAAGCCGGATCAACACTATCTATATTCCTACATGTAAATACATATCTACATGTCAAATACGTATCTTCTACCAATTGCCTAAACGCCTCCTGCTGTTCACCCAAATAATTCAAATAACGTATATAAATTATTTTACTACAATCGGCAGATATATCCCTTGTTCTGCCTATCTCCTCAATTATCTTAGGCAAATTCGCCTTTCTTCTTACACACTCTTTTGCATCAAATCTTATATATGTTGATGTCGAATAAAACCTAACACCAGTATCCTCCCAAAACCTTATCTTTTCCTTCTCATGATTTCCAGAATTCAACATCTTTAATACAAGAGTATGTTTACCAACCCCTCTACCACCATAAAATATTGTATTCAACATACCTTGTGAAAAATACTTTGTTATTCGGTCCTCAATCTCGGGATGAATCTGCATTATTCATTATATTGTAGCACTCTTTATTTCACTTTTCAGAAATAATATAATAGATTCTCCATAACATTTATTAATCACATAAAAAATGGACCAATTCTATACTAATGAAGATGTATCTATTAAATGTTTTGAAACACTTAAAAAAGAGGTTAATATAGAATCATACGATGCACAACTTGAACCATCTGCTGGTTCTGGTTCATTTTATAAACTTATGAACCCACAAAAAAGAATTGGACTCGATATTGAACCAAAATATGAAGGTATAATTCAGCAAGATTTTCTTACATATAATCCTGATGCCAATAAATCATATATTTGTATTGGAAATCCCCCATTTGGAAGAGTCTCATCACTTGCAATCAAATTTTTCAATAAATGTGCACAGTTTTCTGATGTTATTGCCTTTATAATACCAAGAACATTCAATAAAGTTAGTGTACAAAATAAGCTCAATCTTAACTTTATATTACAATATTCTGAAGATTTACCACTTAATCCTTGCTGTTTCACTCCAAAAATGAGTGCTAAATGTTGTTTCCAAATATGGATTCGCTCATCTACTCCAAGACAAATTACAGTATATAGTAAAACTCATCCTGATTTTGATTTCATACCATATGGTGAAAAAGACAATAATAATCAACCTACACCCCCACAAGGAGCGGACTTTGCAATTAGAGCATATGGTGGAAAATGCGGACAAATTGTTGACCAAGGTTTACAAAATCTTAGACCTAAAAGTTGGCATTTCATTAAAGCTAATATTGATATTCATTTATTGAAAGAACGCTTTAACAGTTTAGATTATTCTATGTCTACTTTTACTGTTCGTCAAAACTCTTTAGGAAAATTGGAACTTATACATCTTTACTCGAATCTGTAATAAGTTTATATTCTTATTATATGAGCTATATGGAATCTCTGTACAAATATATTATTTATTCATTTCTTATGGCTATTTTTCCTAAACTTCTTAAAATTTGGAGATATGCTGGTGCCGCTTCTGGATATGTATTTATACATAAATCTTAAAATTAAGTATCTATATCGAAGCTTACCTCATATATTGACTCATTATCACTGCTTTCTGAATCAGAACTACTATTAAATTCTCTTCTATTCTTTTCCGTTGCTTCATCCATTATTGTTTTATATCCACAATCATAAAAACCTTCTATTGTTGATGGACTAAAATCAAATGAACTACCAAATTTATGGTTACATAAAATTGAATAATTTTTACCCTTATAACCCTTTAAATCAACTTCTTGTATCTTTGTTAAAGGTGAATTAATTAATATTCTCATATAGGTTGTGATATCTATCTTATCATAATAATCAGCAGTTTTTTTTAGACAAAAACTTATTGAATCTTCCCCACTACATGTACACATATCTACTGGATGATTACTTACTATAAATCCATCAACATACAATCTATTCTGATATGATACAGGTAAAAACAAGAAAGGTACAGCTATAGCCATACACAATGCATCCAAAATCTTTAAAGTTGGTGTTTTTTCATGATTCAATAATACCAATGATTCGGTATTTAAGCAAAATGAAGTAAATACCAACTCTATATTAGTTTTTTTATAAAATTCTATAAAAGTTAAATCTACATCCAAACCCTTGTGTGATAGCATGGTTTCAAATAATCTTCTAAAAGAATTTGTATTATGTAAACCATATTTATCAAAGAAACTTAACCACTTATCAGATGTTAACTTACTTATCTTAGATAAAGGTACTTCCTTTAATACCTTCATTATAGTTTTTGTATTATAGCCTATTGCCAGAAGAAAAGATATTACAGCCCCTCCTGATGTTCCTACCCATCTCTTTACACTTTTTGTTTCAAAATTTTCAGAATCTATCAAAGCTTGAATACATCCTAAAAATGATATGGTTCCAAAATTACCTCCACTAAATATTACTTCCTTTGGACATTTCGCCTTTACCATGACTTATTTTTATTAATATTCAATCAATACTTAACGCAAAACTTGAGTCAGACTTTATAATTATAATATCTTTATACGATTATGGCTTCTAAAAGACTACTTGGAAGAGTTAAATGGTTTAACAGTAAATTAGGTTACGGATTTATAACACATAAAAACAACAATGAAGAATGTGATATATTTGTTCACTGGTCTAATCTTGAACTTTCAGAAAAAGAATTCCATACATTGTATAAGGGTGAATATGTAGAATTTGAACTTGAAACATGTAAATGTGACTCTAAAACTGTTGGAGTTCAAGCGTGTAAAGTATCTGGACCAAACAATACACAACTCCTTACTACTACACATGGTGATTGTTCAAGATATTTACAAAACTTTAATAGATTCTCCCATGTGTATCAAGTAAGACAACTACCAATATCTGAATTCTCAAATCCAGATAATCTTTCCAAAAAAGCTTTTGAATATTATCAACATATTAAACTTAATTAGTTCCAATTATTTCATCTACAAATCCTAATTCAAGGCACTTTTCTGACGAAAGCCATAACTCTGACCTTAATAAATTGTCCAGCTCTTCCTCATCCACATTACTATTTTCTAAATATATGTTCCTCAAATTACCCATAAAATGATTGAAATTATTTATCTCCTCCCTCATTTCGCTTAATTTTCCAGCAGTTTGTGCTCTTAACTGATGAACTAACACACATGAATTTTTTGTTATAAATCTTTTATCACCGCATAGTGCCATTAAAGATGCGGCCGATGCTACAAAACCGTCTATGTAAATATGTACTGGTGTATCTAAAGTTTTTATTAAATCGCATATATAAAATGTTGGCAATAACTCTCCACCCATACTCTGTAAATGAAGCCTTATTGGCATCCTTTTTCCAAATAATGCCTCCGTTTGTTTAGATTGTATATCCATTTGTATTAATGCCTCCGCTAATTGAGTACAAGCTTCACTCGTTACAGGTACATGAAACCTAATACTTAATGGTTTAGCTGCAGGTCTTGAAGTGACAGGCTCAGAATTTGAGCCAGATGCACTACCCCCACCTTTACCTTTACCACTATTCATTGGTTGATGTATTAGTCCATTTGTTGAATCAAATAATACTAAAATACTAAAAATGAAACCAACCAGTCTCATTACATTGCTATATGTTAAAAAAAATACTCACAATATTTAAGCATTTTCATATATAATTAATATATATGAGCCATCAGGATTGGAACACAGTTGATATCGGAAGGAAAACTGGAGGTGCCCTTACAAATTCGGAAATACTTATGAAAGAACAGCAAGCCAGAAGAAGTGGTAATACTGTTTCTAAACACAAAATGGTCTTTAAAAATGCTCCAGATAATGCTAAAAAACTTGACGATGCCACAGAATCTTCCAAAATTGATAAACTTCGCCACGGTAAAGATATTATGCAAGCAAGAACATCTAAAAAGATGACACGAAAACAACTCGCAGCTAGACTTAGTCTTAAAGAAGAAGTTATCGCAGGTTTTGAAAACAATTCAGTTCTTGCTACACCTGCTAATAAGCAAATACTAAACAAAATTAAACGATGCTTATCTATCAAATAGATTTACGTCTCGTTATTTTTCCATTACTCTTTATTTTATCCCCTCTACGTCTTGTTTTTCCTGAACCACCTTTATTATAACCAAAGAAATGTGCATCCCTTTTAAGCTTATCATCCGCCTGAATCATCTCTTCTGCCACTGCAGCGCTGTAATGTCCACGACTAGCCGTCCTGCTCGCTTCTCGTTCTCTTCTCAATGTATCGCTGTCTTGCTGTTCTTTTAGCATTTTTTTCCAGTCATCATTTATAATCGTTTTAGGGGAAACAACACTATCATAATTTCGATTAAATTCAATTGAATTTAATATTTTGTCAGTAAAAAATCCACATAAATACCCACAATTCAGGTCCATTGTGTGCATGATTGGTAATATCTTCTGACCAGCAGTTAATGTCATTCTACTTTCAACTTGTAGTTTATTCTCCAATAGATTAATATAATGAAATGAATCCATAATCATTTTTAATATAACCGGTCTTTCTAAACGTTCATAATCTTCATTATACATGTTTCTTTCGACATTTAGTTCATTAGCACTAAACATCCATTTAATCAATTTACTAACTCCAAAAGAACTACTAGATTCATCTTCATCTTCTTTCTTACTACTTGATGATAGACTACCAATTTCGCTTCTCATTTGTTTAAACCAGTTATCCGTCGTATTGTACCCATGACCCAATACGTTATTTATCTTTACATCTATATCTATATCATTCGTGCCACTCGTCCGTTTCAAACTATATATATCTCCGCTCTTGTCAATTGACATATTCTTCAGTTTACATTTCTTAGTAAATGTAACGTAATGTTCTGTCCATTCACTACCCATATCATTGCCAAGTATGTAAAGTAATTTCAGAATACATTGGTTCGCTTTTTGTTTATCTTTAATTTCTTCCAATGTTAATCTGGATATTTTACTTAACATTCGTTCGCAGAAAGCCGCCTTGTTGCTAATTTCCTGATTACCAACTTCATCCCACCAATAACCCCTATATGTTGCTATTCTATTAATAATTACTTCTTTCCAAGATTCATAATTATTTGTATTCGAAGAATGAAACATTAATGTTATTATATTTTTCATTACATTGCCGGGACCAAAATCACATTCAGGATCGAAGGCCCCTCCCAAATTTGATGTGCCATCCATTTTTAATTTATTTATTTTTCTACAAAATTCTATACATTCTAAAACAAATGCTGCAGTAGATGGTAGAGGTGTTTTTCTGCCAACGTCATTTATGACAGATTTTTGAGTTAAAATCTTAATGTTACTCCACCATGGTGTTTTAACTGATTTGACATTTTGAGATGTAGAACCTCTTCTTGTAGTCCTATTACCTACTGGTGCACGAAATTTCTCTTTATTTAATATAGAACCTTTCCATTTTTTTACCTTTTCTGTTCCTACATTATCTTTAAGTGAAATTTCGAGTGCTTCTGTAGCAAAATGATGTATTAAACTTAAGTTAAAAAAGGATCCTTCTTCAATAGATATAATATCATTTCTAACCTGTGTAAACTCTCTGAGAATTTCATAGTCTAAAAATAATTTCTCTACATCTCCTTCCTTCTTTATCATCTGAACTTGAACACTATATAATTTTTTTTCAATCCCGTCTTGTCCTCCCCGCATTTCCGGGCTAGAATCGTCGGCGGGCGCGGACGCGGGCGCGGGTGACGCCTCCGGCGACAGATCAAAGTCCAAAGCGACCGCGGCCTCGCCCAGTTCAGCTTTCCGCGTCTTCTTTGGATTCAACTTGAGCTTGTCTTCTTTGTCCTGCGAGTCGTCCGAGTCCGAGTGCGCTCGTTTATTGGTATCTTCCTTCTGCGGTGGCGCCGGGGACCTGCGGGTGGTGGGCACTCCAAACTCGTCGAGCGGCGGGCCGCCAGGAGGCGAGGCTTTGATCTCCCACTCTTCCAATTCC
>CEQM01135654.1_pt1 | contig 22495 bp, 18 predicted proteins | sample 531111 | NCBI WGS metagenome assembly CEQM01 (sample SAMEA2621278, study PRJEB7988) | marine metagenome | biome: marine biome (ENVO:00000447); feature: deep chlorophyll maximum layer (ENVO:xxxxxxxx); material: "saline water (ENVO:00002010), including plankton (ENVO:xxxxxxxx)" | depth 120 m
CTTCTATCTATACCAGGCCAAAGATGTCCTTTATCCCTATTGAGCAAGCTAATGATCTGCACATTATTCTTGCAACCAGAAGCTATATTTTTTTCAAAATCATCATATAAATTAAAATTTAATTGTTTTATAAACTTACAATCAAATTTTTCTGACCAGGCGTTAAAAGTATCTCTCATTGGCTCATAGAAATAACCATCTGAAGATTTAATATTAATTGGGGGAACTATCGTGTCTTTCATGGCACCATAAATAATAAAATTTACTGGCTTATCAGGTGTGCAACTAAGATCTTTATGTTGCATGCCAACAATATTTACAACACCTGTAAAAATAGTTGGGTATTTGCACGCAAGGGCTTGAGCCATATTGCCGCCATTGCTCATACCTAACAAATATATATCTCTTATTTTATGATCTGCTTTTGCGCGATCAATTACTTTTTTTATAAAACCTAGATCATCATTACAGCTGGTATATGAACATCGCCCTCCTTCACTACAATTAGGATATTGTGGATAGCTATATGCATCAATTGAACATATCTCACCATTTGGTGTTTTGGTTCTAGAGCCTACTAAATCGTTCCAAGAAGATACAAATGAACTCGAGTTGTTTTCGATGCTATTGAAGTACAATCCTTGGGGATAAATTGCTATAAATTGATACTTCTCAGCAGCTTCATTAAACCCTCCAGTGGTTTGTTTCTCGAAACCAGAAGCGGTTCCTGTATAGCCATGCAGTCCTATAAATAAATCAACTTCATTTTTTAAATCAATATCGATAGGAATATATTTTAGATAAGTTCTTTTGATTGATTCATGCTCTATTTCATACTCTGTCATAGATTCTGATGAGACAAATAAAGATAAAAAAAATATAGCTAAAAACTTCATTTTTCTTGAATAAAAATAACAGTGATTTTTAAATCTTCAATCAATGCTCAGCTCTACTTCAAACTAGTGTATATTTCATCTGATTTGGCTGCACAAATAAAATCATTCATATGTAGACCTTGTATTTTATGCGACCACCACTCTAAGCTTACTTTGCCCCATTCAAAAGTTATTTTTGGATGATGGTCTTCAGATTCAGCTAACTCTGCAATTAAATTTACAAAATTAAGAGTTTTTAGATAATTGCTAAACTTAAATATTTTAACTAGTTTTGAAATATCTGATTTATCTATTAGCCAACCCTCTAGATCTTTGAGAAGCTCAATCTGTTCATCGCCTGGAACTAATGGCGCTCCAAGCTCACAAGCCGTACATTTTTTTTCTAAAAGGGCACTCATACCCCGCCCTTAGTTAGTTTGCTAGGATTCAATAATACTTTTAACTTAGAGACTGGCAATCCAGTCTCTTCATGTGCAACATCAATAATAGGTCTTTTCTCCTTATAAGCTTTTTTAGCAATCTGTGCAGCTTTCTCATAACCAATCTCTCTATTTAATGCTGTGACCAGTATTGGGTTCATGCCAATTGATTCTGCAATATTTTTTTTATTTACTTTAAAAGTTTTGATAGCTTTGTTAGCTAAAAGTGGCATTGAGTTAGACATTAGGCTAATGCTTTTTAGAAGGTTATATGCAATTACCGGAAGCATCACATTTAACTGAAAATTTCCTGACTGACTTGCTATAGATACTGTTAGATCATTTCCAACTACATCTGCACAAGCCATAGCAACTGCTTCTGGTATAACTGGGTTTACTTTACCCGGCATTATACTGCTTCCTGGCTGTAAAGCTTCTAGTTCAATTTCTCCAAGCCCATTTAGCGGTCCGCTATTCATCCATCGCAAATCATTAGATATTTTAGTCAAAACTAAACTAAGATTTTTAACAGCAGATGATACTTGAGCTGCTGAGTCTTGAGCGCTTAAAGATTTAAAATAATTTGTGGAAGTCTTTAAATTGAGCTTGGTTAATTTTGAAGCCTCAGAAGCAAATATTTTTCCAAAATCCTTGTGAGTATTAATACCGGTTCCAATCGCTGTTCCTCCCTGAGGCAAATAAGCTATTTCTTTTGAAGCAGAAATTATAGACTTTTCGACTGCTTTTAATTGAGCACTCCATCCAGATAATTCTTGTGAAAAATCTATGGGCATAGCATCCATTAAATGTGTTCTTCCAGTTTTTACTTGACCTCTAAGAGATAAAGCTTTTTTATCTATAACTTTAATAAGGCTACCTAATGATGGTAGCAATAGTCTATGAGCATCTAATAATACAGAAATACAAATTGCTGTGGGTATAACATCATTGCTGCTTTGACTCATATTTACATGATCATTTGGATTAATTTTAATGCGGGCTTTTTTTGTCGCTAAGTTTGCAATCACCTCATTTGCATTCATATTTGTGCTTGTACCAGAGCCAGTCTGAAAAACATCAAGTGGGAATTGACTATCGTGGTTGCCTGAAAGGACTTCTTTTGATGCCATTTTGATTGCCTTTGCTTTGCGACCATCAAGCAGCTTAAGTTTTTGGTTAGAGGCTGCAGCAGCATACTTAATAATCCCCAAGGCTTCTATAAAACTTCTACCGAACGGAAAAGCAAATTTAATGCCACTAATTTTGAAGTTTTCTAGAGCTCGCTGAGTTTGCGCTCCCCAAAGTGCATCATGAGGAACCTTAACCTCACCCATTGTGTCCTTCTCAATTCTATATTTCATATTAGCTCCATAATTGGGTAAACTATTTTACACTTTAAGGAATTCATTATGGCAAAAGTTGTACCAATTAGCATCGATATTAACAAAGGAAAGCTTCCTCAAAAGCCAAAAGGTATTAATGAGACAGTGGAATACTCATCAATTGAAGAAATAAGACGGCATGAGCTTGAGAAACTCACAGCAGGTTTTAGGTTATTTTCTTATTTTGGATATGATGAGGGAGTGGCTGGGCATATTACTGTCAGAGATCCAGAGTTTTCTGATCATTTTTGGGTTAATCCAATAGGTGTTCACTTTGGACAGATTAAAGTATCTGATTTATTGCTAGTAAATCATGAGGGTGAGGTTGTTCAGGGCGATAGATCTGTAAACATAGCAGCATTTACAATTCACTCTCGCCTTCATATGGCAAGACCTGATGTTAATGCAGCGGCTCATTCTCACTCTATGTATGGAAAAACTTTTTCAACCCTTGGTAAACTTCTTGATCCAATTTCTCAAGACTCATGTGCTTTCTATGAGAGACAAGCAATTTATGATGATTTTTCAGGCGTTTCAGAAGATACTAATGAAGGTGATAGAATAGCTAATGCTCTTGGTGATAAGCAAGTGCTATTAATGCAAAACCATGGAATATTATCAACAGGTTCTTCAATTGATATAGCTTTATGGTATTTCTTTTCTCTTGAGCGTTGCTGTCAATCGCAGCTTATGGCAGAAGCAGCTGGCAAGCCTACTTTAATACCTCATGATACTGCAATTAAAACTAGAGAATTTATAGCTAACGAACTAGCGGCTTGGGCAAGTTTTCAGCCGCTATATGACATGATTACTCAAAAAGAACCCGATTTATTCGAATAAATATTAGCTACCAATAATTGCTTTGGTCTCCAAACATTCATCTAGCCCGCTTAAACCATGCTCTCTTCCATTTCCAGAAGTTTTAAAGCCGCCAAATGGTGCCGCTGGACCTCTTGAACCACCATTAATACTAATTTGACCTGCTCTTATTCTTCTAGCAACCTGCTTGGCATGATCTTCATCACCAGATTGCACATAACCTGCTAATCCATACTCAGTGTCATTAGCAATTTCTATAGCCTCCTCTTCAGATTCATACTTTAAAATGCTGAGCACAGGACCAAAAATTTCCTCTCTTGCAATAGTCATTTCATTAGTAACATCAGCAAAAACTGTTGGTTTTACAAAGTACCCCTCTGATAAACCATCGGGTCTTCCCAGCCCTCCAGCGACTAATCTTGCGCCCTCATCAATACCAATCTGTATCAATCTTTGAACTTTTTCATACTGAACTTTATTAGATATTGGTCCTATTTTTACTCCCTCATCTTCTGGCGAACCAACGATTGTTGAATTAGCTACTTCAGCAGCTGCTTCAACAGCCATGTCATAATTTTTAGATGAAACTAGCATCCTGGTTGGTGCATTGCACGATTGTCCAGTATTCATAAAACAATGATTTGCTCCTGCGCTGGCAGCTTTTTCAATATCAGCATCATCTAAAATAATATTAGCTGATTTACCGCCTAGCTCTTGAGCAACCCTCTTAACGGTTGGAGCTGAGGCAATAGCTACAGCAACTCCAGCTCTTGTTGAGCCTGTAAAGTGCATCATATCAATGTCTTGATGCTCGGAAAGAGCAGCTCCAACGATCGGACCCATTCCATTTACGAGATTAAAAACTCCAGCTGGGACTTTAGCAGCGTCTAATATCTCAGCAAATATAATTCCACAAAATGGGGTGATCTCACTTGGTTTTAAGACCATAGTACATCCAGATGCAATTGCAGAAGCTACCTTTGTACACATCTGATTCATTGGCCAATTCCAAGGTGTAATCATTCCAATTACTCCTATTGGTTCTTTCCTGACTAAGTAGTTATTTTCAGTCCCTTCAAATTCATATGTTTTTAATACCTCTAAAGTATCTTTGAAATGAGATAAGCCTGAAGTCACTTGAGCCACAGTAGATAACCATAATGGTGCTCCCATTTCTTCTGAGATTGTTTTTGCTAATTCTTCTGAACGTTTTTCGTATTCTGAAATAATGTTTTCAAGAAGATTAATTCTTTCTTCTTTAGAAGAAAAACCAAAAGTTTTAAAGGCCTCTTTAGCTGCTGCAACAGCTAAATCTATATCTTCTTTAGTGCCAGCTGATATTGAACCAATCACAGATTCATCAGATGGATTAATAACCTCTATGGTCTCCAAGCTCAATGGAGCGACCCATTCTCCATTTATATAAAATTTAAGATGATCAGCCATATTAATTCCTCACTATAAATTGAATTTAATTATAACGGATGTTTTTTAATTATCACTATCATTGATTTTGCACTTCTATAACTTAGATACTGTTCATCTCTCGAGCATCTTTAAAAGCTTGAATAGCTCTGATACGAGATTCTTTCAAATCAAGTATAGGCGCAGGATAATCAGTCGATAAAAAAAGATCGTCTTTTGGCTGATGAATTTGTGAAATAGGAATATCTTTTAATTCAGGAATAAATTTTTTAATAAATTCTCCTGTAGGATCAAAGTTTTGCGACTGAGTTATAGGATTGAAGATCCTAAAGTATGGTGCGGAATCTGTTCCAGTTGATGAGCTCCACTGCCAGCCCCCATTATTTGAAGAAAAATCACCATCTATCAAATTCTGCATAAAAAACCTTTCTCCTAACCTCCAATCATGCAGCATATTTTTTGTAAAAAACATTGCGACCACCATCCTTAATCTATTGTGCATCCACCCTTCAGCAAGCATTTGCCTAATCCCAGCATCAACAATAGGGAAGCCTGTTTTACCTGCATAAAAAGATTTCAGATCATCATCTGAATATCTCCACTTAATAGAATTTGTATAGTCTTGAAAAGGCATATTTTGACTTACTCTAGGAAATGAATACATGATATTTCTATAAAATTCCCTCCAAACAATTTCATCTATCCACTTACAAATCCCTTTATTTCCTGAGGTAAATTCAAAGTTATTAAGTTTCAAACCCTCTAATATACAACGTTTAGGTGATAGGACGCCTAGGGCAAGGTAAGGTGAAATTCTACTTGTTCCATCAATGATAGGAGAATTTCTTGATTCACTATATAGCCTTGCTTTTGATTGAAGAAAATTTGCAAGTCTATCTTGAGCAGCCCTTTCGCCAGCAGGCCAAAGATTGATGTTGGCTGAATGTGTTTTTACAAATTTTATGTCAGATAAATTGCTTTTACTTGAGAAAGATTTTTTTGCAGGAGTTGGCTGAGTAATATCTAAAAAATCCATTTTAAAATTTTCAACCCACCTTCTTTTAAATGGGGTAAAAACTGAGAAAGGATTGCCTTGACCTGTCTTGAGAAAACCTGGAGGATAAACAACTTGATCATTAAATTGAGAGGTCTGAATATTTATTTTCTCCAAGGCATCTATGGAAATTTGATCTCTCTTTGACTCATTATGCCCAAACTCATTATTCCAAAATGCATGATCTATTTTTTGCTGGACTGCTAATGAACATAAATCTTTTGGGAGAGTTTTATATGATTTAGTATTAATTGCTATTAATGGAATATTTAATTTTGTAAGAGATTTCTCTAACAGAATTAAGTTATTTATTAAGAATTCTTGTTTAATATTTGATTCATTATGGAGTGCCCACTGTGCTTCAGAAAAAACATAGATTGCTAGAACTTCCTCACATTGACTCAATGCACTGGACAATGCAGGGTTATCATCAAGCCTCAAGTCTGTTCTAAACCAAACTAGCCCTCTTGCCATTGAATCCTCTCCTCAAGTTGATCGCATAATTCAGATAAATGGCTTTGGATATTTATAGATGAATTCTCCATCTCTTTTATACAAAAATTTTCAATTGGCTCTCTTATGATTAAATTTAGTGTTAAATATTTTTGAATTTGTGCTTTGTATCTCTTGGGAGATTTAATATTTCTTGGAAAAAGTGTGGTAACTGGTTTGCCGCTGCTAATAGATTCTGAAATCATCATAGTACTATCTTCTGTAACAAAAATATTTGTAGCGGAACCAAACAAAGCAGCTAAGTTTAAATTTTTTGATCCTTGATGAAACCATGCTGAGTAATTAATAGGGAGATTTTGTAATTCTAGTTGGATTTTTCTCTCTACATTAGGATCACTTCTTCTTGAAGTAACAATAGTAATTGGAAGATTGGTTATATTATGTATATTTTTAATTCCAGCAATTAAATATTCCCAATCTCTAGCTTCATAAGAGTATCCTGTACCATTTCCTCCTATTAAAAATAATACATGCTCATTCAAACCTTTTTCATTCGCAGCCTTAGAACAAATTATTGGGGAATAAAGAGTTGGGGTAATAGTAGCAATTATATTTGAGGGATCTTGGTAATACCTTTCAACTGTTACAAGAGCGTCAAATATGGATGAATGCAGTCCCCTTGGGGAACCAAGCTGTATGACTGGTATGTTTTTTAAAATCCTTATAGCAGCCGTATATGGAGCTGTTTTTCCGCCAGCTGAGATAATTAGGTCTATCCCATTAGTATTTATAGGAAAATACAAGCCAAAGGCAGTCTTGGCAGTAAAGTAACTAGGCATTTTCATTAAAAATCTTGAAAAAAATTTAATCAAGCCTCTGAATTTATGGCTTTTAAAAGTAATATCAGTAATTTGTATATTAGATGAATGTCTATTGGAAAGAAGGGATGCAACTCCTCTTGATTGATTAAAGTGCCCAGGTATCCCATCACTAATAATAAGAATATTTTTCATTTCTTAAATATATTTGTCTTTGTAAATACCTATTAATTTATCATTCAACATCATTTTTTCTATCTTGGAAATATCCTCTGGATTATCAACTCCAAGTATTGGCGATGAAGATAATACACCTTGGATACAAAAATCATTTTCTAAAAATCTCATCATATCTATAGATTCTATTTCCTCCATCGGTGTTGGCAAGAGGCTTGTATAATGATGTAAAGCTTTATTTGTAAAACCTATCATTCCAAGCTGTCTAAAACCGTGGTTACTTTTATACGGGATGTGAGATCGTGAAAAAAAATTAATATTAAAGTCTTTATCAACTATAACTTTTACAATATTTGGATCTTTAAGATCCTCAGCATTAATTGGGTAAATTAAATTTACTGATTCATATTCTTTTCCTGAAAAAGCATCTTTTAAATTAGTGACATCATCTGGAAAAATTTGCGGTTCATCGCCTTGCAGCAAAAGAACAAGATCATACGAATTGCCATCTTCTGAGAGAATATCCAAAGTTTCTTTAGCCCGCTCTGTTGCTCTTTGATGGCTATGACTAGTTAATACCGAGGGGATATCTTGAGAATTAGCCCAATCTATAATTTCTTGATCAGGGGTGGAAACAACCAATGTGTCGCAAGCCCCAGACAATAATGCTCTTTCATAACAATGACCAAGCATTGGAATATCCAGAATTTTTTTAAGTGGCTTTCCAGGAAAGCGAGATGATGCCATTCTTGCAGGAATTACTCCCAGAGTATTTTTCATCAATTTTTGAAAGGTAATCTAGCCACAATATCTAACATTCTTATGTCAACACTAAAGGCAATCATGTCATAACCTCTTGCTTGAAGTGTTTTGATTTGATTAGGTTCTGGTTCCACGAGATGATATCCACGTCTGATGCCCTCCTCCTTTGCAGAAGAAAGAATTTTTTTCTCAGCTTCAAGAAACTCTTCTGAATTAAATATTCCTGGATTATTAAGTGAAGCAGACAGATCATATGGTCCAATAAAATATCCTTTAATACCTTGAGAAAATATTTCTTTACAATTTTTTACACCCTTCATAGATTCAATTTGAGCATATATTTCAATATCATGAACTCGATTTAAAATATAATCATTTTTAGTTAGATTTTCTCCATAACCTTGTGCTCTAGCAAGACCCATACCTCTAGATCCTAGAGGAGGATAACGACATGCAGAAATTACTTTTTCCATCTGATTTGTTGTTTCAATCATTGGAGCCAAAATACCTTTTGCACCAGCGTCAAGCACTCTTTTAATTTGTTCGGCATCATGTCCTGATAATCTGACAAATGGCTTAGAGCCTGCTAAATCAATCACTCTAATAAGTCGCTCAGCCTGATTGATATTTATGCTGCTGTGCTCTAGATCTATTACTATCCACTCATAGCCTACTTTTGCAAAAATCTCTGCTATGGACTCATTCGGAAGACTTTGCCAGGTGCCAATTGAAAGATTGCTCATATATTAAATCTATTGTTTGGTATTAATATTATCATCCAAACCATTGATAGCTGCTAGGCCCATAGCATTGATTCCTTCAAGAGTAAGACTGGAGCGGTGAGATGTCCCAAAAAAGTTTGGTAATTTTAACAAGGGATTATCAAATGCTGGCTCTTCTTCAAAAACATCAAATCCAGCAAAGGCTGCTGAGTTATCTAATAGAAATTTATGCAAATGATCTTCATTAATAATTCCTCCTCTAGAAGTATTTATGATGCATATAGTTGACTTTAATAGATCAAGTTCTTTTGAAGATATTATATTTCTTGTATCTTTAATAAGGGGGAGGTGAATGCTAATAATATCTGATTGAGATAGAACTATATCTAAAGGCAATTGATCAATTAACTCAGGATTTAGATTTAAATCCCTAGATATTTTAAATATATCTTCATTAGTATAATCCTGTTTATCAAAAAAAATAATTTTGCAACTAAAGGGCTGAATTAAAGAGGCTAATTTTTGACCAATATTACCAAATCCAAGCAAGCCTACAGTTTTTCCAAAAAGCTCTGAACCTTTCTCTTGAGACCAATTCCCACTAAGAATATCAACATTATTATTTTGAATTTTTTTTAGCCCAGTGAGTATCAATGTTAATGCATGCTCTGCAACGCTTTGCTTATTTACTCCTGGGGTAAATCCTAATTTTATATTTCGGGTTTGCAGTGCCTCCAAATCAAGATTATTCAATCCGACACCATACTTACTTATAACTCTAAGATTTGGAAGTTTAGATAAATCTGAATCAGAAATTTTTTCTATTCCAATAATTGCTTTACTAGCATCTTTAAGAAATTCAATAAGCTCAATACCCTTGAGTGTTTTGCCTGAATAATTAAGTAGCACATTAGAATATAGTTTTTTTAATTCATGAACCAAAAAATCATTATTAGAAAATGATCTAGAGGTTACTGCTACAACATCTTGATGATTCATTAGATGTACTTCCTTTATATGTTCAAATTTGAAAACTTTGCATTCACTCTAAAGTCTTTGTTTGTATGAGATATTTTTACTTTTCCGCCAGCCGCCTTAACAATTGCTGCGCCAGCAGCTATGTCCCATAGAAAGATTCCACTTTCTGAATATGCATCAGCCTTTCCAGAAGCTACATATACCGAAGCCATTGCTGCTGAGCCTATCATTCTTACTTTTTTCCAAGTCTGAAAATCAGAAACCATTTTATAAAATTCTTTATCAGAATAATTTTTCTTTGCAGGTATTCCAGTTACTAATGTACCTTCTGATTTAGAGGCAATATCTGAAACAGAAATCTTAACTGTATTCATATAGGCTTGCATTTCTTGATGTGCAAAATACAGATGATTATTATTGAAATCATTAATCACTCCAAGCACTGGAATTGATTGATGAATTAAAGCAATTGATACACAAGAAATAGGGATATTTCTCAAGAAATTAGAGGTTCCATCAAGAGGGTCTACAACCCAAAATGATTCTCCTAGCTCTTCTGAAAAACCAGACTCTTCAGCTAAAATAGGTAAATCACTTCTAGATTTTATGTAATTTTTTATCAAACCTTCAGTGTCTTGATCTATCTGAAGCTTTAAATCCCTGCCTTCATTATTGAGTATTTTTAAATCTGAATTTAGATTATTTGCAAGAAAATCTCCAGCCAGGATAGCAGCTTCTTTTGCAATATCTAAAAGCTTATTTAAATCTTCCATTAATTCTCCTTAGAGAGATGTCACTCTATAAATTAGATTTGCCTTATCATCTGAAATTAACATGCTTCCATCGCTCTTGATAAAGGTTGCTGAAGGTCTTCCATGAACAGTCTCAATAACATTACCATCCTCATCCAACTGAGAATCAAGCCACCCAGTAATAAAATCTTCGCTATCCTCCACATCACCCTCTTCATTCAAAGTAATCCTAAGAACCTTATATCCTACTTTTTGTGACCTGTTCCATGAACCATGCAATGTGATAAATAAATTTTCTTGAAATTCTTCAGGAAACATTGGTCCTTGATAAAATGAAATACCTGTTGGAGCAACATGAGCCCCCAACTCAAGAATGGGGTCAATAAAATTAAAGCCTGAATTTATATTTCCAAATTCTGGATCAATAACGTCCATAGAGTGCTTGAAAGGAAAACCATAAAAGCTTCCCTCAATATCTACTCTATTCAATTCGCATGAAGGTGAATCATCTCCGAGCCAATCTCTTCCATTATCAGTAAAATAAAGTTTTTCAGAGGTGGGATGAAAGTCGAACCCAACTGAGTTTCTTACACCCCTTGCAACATAATCCCAGGCATCATCGTTCAATCTAAGAATAGTTGCATATCGTTTATCATCCTCGAGGCATACATTGCATGGCGCTCCTACATTTGTATATAGGTTTCCTTTTCTATCATGCTTAATCCACTTCCATCCATGCCATTCATCGCTTGGTAGATTTTCTGTTATCAAAATCTTTTGGGGTAAAGTGCTTAGATTCGAGCTGAAATATTTACTTATATTTTCAATTTTCCAAATTTTATTAATTTCTGAAAAAAATAAATCACCATCAAAAAAGCTTATTCCTGTTGCGAAAGTTAAATTATTTGCAATCAAAATCTTTTCATCAACTTCACCATTATTATCTGAATCAATTAACGCAAAAATTTCTCCCGATCTTCTAGATCCAACGTATATTCTTCCTTCGCTATCTTCAGCCATCTGCCTTGGGGTATCAATATCTGAGGCAAAAATTTTAATTTCAAACCTTGAATCAATAAATAGATTGTCTACATTAGAGTTAATAGATTCTGGACTGGTCAAGGCTGTCTTAGCTTGCTCTTTTTGACATCCAATTATCAAAAATAACAAAAAGAATAAATTGATAAAAGTTAACCTCATGCTTCATACCCCTCAACATTTTTTTTCAAAGTATCAATGATTTGCTTATAGTCATTAGTCTTCATGGCGGTTTGTAAAGAACGCAAAGAAGACTCAATAGTTTCAATGGACGGGAACGACTCCATTGATTTAAAAATTTTTGGATTATTTGTTGGGAGCTGATCTCCAGATATTAATAACTCCTCATACATTTTTTCACCAGGCCTAAGCCCAACCTCGATAATCTCAATTCCTTCTCCACCAGGCTCAGCTGCAATATTTCTTCCAGAGAGATGTATTAGTTTTTTTGCAAGATCATAAATTTTTAGTTGTTCGCCCATATCTAAAATAAATACATCGCCGCCTTCTGACATCTGAGCTGCTTGCAAAACTAAATTAGATGCCTCGGGAATGGTCATAAAATATCTTGTTACATTTTTATGAGTCACTGTTAATGGTCCACCTTTTGCAATTTGATCCAAAAATAAAGGAATAACTGAGCCTGATGAATTAATAACATTGCCAAAACGTACCATAGAAAATTTTGTAAAGGATTGAGATGTGTTTAGTGATTGAATAACCATTTCTGCCATTCTCTTTGATGCCCCCATTACATTTGAAGGTCTAACTGCTTTATCAGTAGAAATCATTACAAATGATTGAATCCTATGATCTATTGCTTGAAGCGCTAAATTATATGTTCCAATAATATTATTTTCGCAGGCTACTGTTATATTATTTACATCCTCAACAAGCGGAACATGCTTGTAAGCAGCCGCATGGTAAATACAATCAACAGAGAACTTTGAAAATAAATAATTTAGATTTGATGAATCTTTTATATCTCCAAGTATTGGTATTATTTCAGTATCTAAATCCTTAGATTCTTTTATTGCAATACATGCTCTCTCTACATTAAATAAATTGTACTCAGAAACATCAAATAAAATAATCCCTTTTGGGTTATTTTCAAGGAGCTGCCTTGCTATCTCAGAACCTATCGAACCTCCAGCCCCTGAAACAAATAAAGTTTTAAGCTTTGCGTTTTCAAGTAAATCTTTGGCCACTCTTGCTCTTGGCAATAAGTCATCAAGTGAAAGATTTTGAATATCTGTCATTTTCTTTTGATCTGCGATCAATTCATGAAATGAAGGAACTGTTCGAACAGCCACCTTAATTTTCTCTAACTTAGATATAATTTTGCGTCTTTCATCTGTGGCTATACTTGGAATTGCCAATAGAACCTCTAAATCAACAAATTTCTTTTTTAGAGCTATCAATTGATCAAAAGAGCCAAGGATAGGAATGTTATTTATCTGTCTATCTCTTAGATTTTTTGAGTCATCAAAAAAAGCAAGGAGTCTTTTTGATGGATCTAAAAGAATTGATTGAAATAATTCATTCCCTGATGCGCCAGCTCCATAAATAACAATATTTTTAGCATCAATATTTGTGCTATATGGATACAAAAGATATTTAGCAATATCACGCGAAATATTAAGAAATGCATAAAATACAGCTGACAGAAGAAATCCTTGCAAAAGAGCAATAGATAAAAATGAAGTTGAGACAATATTAAATTGGTATACATGCATTGCAGACCAAGTAAAACCAAATACTAAAGAGCCTGTTAGTGAAAGAAGAATGGAATCTTTTGAATCAAAAAATTTGATCAATGATTTATAAAACCCAAACGTGTATAAATAAGTAATAGCAATCAAGGCAGGAAAAAAGAAGGACCGCCATTCATCCAAAAAAATCTCAAAAATTCCAGTAGAAAACTCTGAAGCTATGTAAGTGGCCATTGGAGGGCCAAAAACTAACCAACAAACTAAAGCAAAGAAAAAATCATTTAGAACAACGATTAAAAACTTTGTTTTACGGTTTAAGCTGCTTAATCTGGTTCCTATTGCATTCATTTAAAAATTATGGATAACGATTCATCAGTAGTGGTAAGTTTAACATTCATATTGCTTTGAAGTTTTTTATTATCAACCATAAAATTTCCATAAAGCTTTAATAGAATATTATTTAAAAACGGCATATTAAAGATGAGATTAGAAATAATTCTTGGCAAGGTATAAATATTTTTTTTATTATGAAATTCTAATAAATGATTCAAAGAAATATATTGATTATCCGCGAGATTATAGATTTCATTTTTTGCTATAGGCTCCTTTCTTTTTAATAAAGCTTGGATTGTAGTTTTTATATTATTCATTGAAATAAAACTTCTTTTATTACTCGCACCCTGAGCTAACATAATCAATGGTAATCCTTTTTGAGCAATGCTCATTAACTTACCAAGATTGGATGATTGAGATTCATTTAAAACAGGAGGTAATCGAAGAATAACTGAATTATAGTTTTTATTTTTTGATTGAGTAATGACCTGATCTTCACATAGCTTTTTTGCCTTTGAATATGGGCAGCTTGGGTTAAGAGGAGAATGCTCATCAAAAATATATTGCTCTTCGCTATTGTCCCCATATACTTTTGCTGTGCTAAAAAAAATTAAGTTTTTACATTGTAAGTTTGGCATAGCCTCCAATATGCTATTTGTTAAATTTAACTCATTAGAAATTTTTCCATCGTCTAAATTAGAATTATTAGAAGCAAGATGAATAACAAAATAAATTTTTAAATTAATCTTATTATTTATTAAATCATCATAAGAAAATATAGACTCTCCATCAGCAGGTGATGAAGAAGAAATTGTTATTACCTTAAAACCCAAAGAAGTTAGAAAGGGTATAACCTCTTTTCCAATTAAACCTGATGCGCCAGTTACAGCAATAATCATAATTATGTTTTAAAATTAATATTTTAACTTGTACATAATGATCATAATAGCTTTAAGGAACCTTATATGCATAATTGGGCTATTGGTTATGCTGCCCTTTTTAATTTTTATAACATTGCTAATCTTTATTGAAGATGGGTTCCCAATATTTTTTGTGCAAAAACGTATTGGGCTTTCCAGACAAACATTTGCTATTTTTAAGATTAGAACAATGAAAAAAAATACTCCCGAACTAGGCACTCATAATATTGATAAAGTGTTCCAACTTAAAACAGGCCGCATTATTCGAGCGCTCAAACTCGATGAGCTGCCTCAATTGATAAATGTTTTAAAAGGAGATCTAAACCTAGTTGGTCCAAGGCCCGGTCTTGAGAATCAATTAGAGCTTAAGAACGCAAGAATTGCCAAGGATATATTTTCAGTGAAGCCTGGTATAACAGGCCTAGCTCAGATACTAGGATATGATATGAGCAATCCAGAAAAACTTGCCGAGGTAGATCAAATATTTGTTTTGAATGAATCATTTCTCTTAAAAACAATGATCTTGATTGGAACATTTTTTAAATATCCTCGAAAGTACATATCCATTAAGTATAAAATAAATATAAATTTAAAATCGGTATGAAATGTTTAAAAAGTTTTTCCAAAAAAAAGAGTCTATAAAGACTGTTAACATCCATCAAAACGATGTGGCTCTTCGTTTAATGTTTGAAATCGCAATAAGTGATGGCAAGCTTGATAGCGCAGAATTAAATTTAATAAAGAAAAGAGCGGATAAGATAATTATTGGTAATGAAAAAGCCTCAACAATAATTAAAAAAATTATAGATGAAAGTGAAGCTTCAGTTTCTCTATACCCAACTGTTAAAAAGATTAATGAAACTCATACACAAGAAGAAAAATATGAACTTCTCAAAAATTTATGGGAGCTAGTTGCCATAGATGATGTAATTGATATGTATGAGGAAAGTTTATATTTTAAGATTGCCGAGTTAATTAAAGTAAAGCGTTCAACTGCAAACCAGATAAAACAACAATCCACCTAAGGTTTATCTACATAAATTGGGGAAGACCAAGCTCTTTCATATGCCAGGCTTAAACAGTCATCTTCAAGATCGGTCCGGAAGCTTCCCTTGCAAAGTTCAAAACTTTCTCTTTTGAATAGAGGTGAGCCATTGATTGCAGGTGTGGGATTCTGAATTGCTCTTACATAATAAACGCTATCTCTAGAAAAATTTGAATCTTCGAATTCTACAATACACTCACCTGTTCCTTGACATGGGATTGTCTTCCATGGATCTTGGATTAAAGGACTAATTGATTCGCCTGCGTAAATTTGTGGGGTAATCTTGATAACTTCTATTTTCTCAATAGTCTCTCTTTCATTGCTTGGGTTATAACACTCTCCTGCACATAAATATTCTAGCCTTTCTGAAGAAAGTGAATCTATAGATTCATCTGAACAACCTTCGTTTTGTTTAAAGCTTCCAGCAGCCCTAACGATAAATCGTGGATTTTGACTCATTGTAATTTCTGAGCCCATTGGGACTTGTCCTTCAGGAGAGTTTATTAAATCAAACCATAACAATATTCTGGGACCGCTGGTGCCATAAACATTTTTATTTTTTAAAGCAGTCCAAATTTGATCCTTCCCTCTTCCCTCTGCGTGCACAGCTAAGATGCCACCAGGATATACGAAACTAGAAACCCTCTCACTATCAGGCTGGCTTTCGCCAGGTGTAATTTTAGGAATTTCAGGGAAATTTGGATCTTCAGCCTCATATTGATATTCCCAAATTTTTGATTTAACACCAGTAGCAAAAGTCATCTTTCGTCTTTCATACTGCTTATAACCTGTTCCTGGTCTTGCAGTATGGTCATCTGTTGAAGCTATAAATCCAAAATTATATCTATAAGGAGAATCTAAAGATTTTGAAAAATTTGATATAGCAAGAGCATATTGAGCAGATTGTTTAGGTCTATAGTTAAATGATGGCTTGAAGCAATCAGTGCATTGATCACAGTTTAACCATTCCTCAGGCTTTGCCTCAGGAAAAACCATATTGGTGTATGGACCTCCAGCTAAAGTATATTTTTTTGCAAGCTCCACCCTCGCATCACACTCATCTTTTGTGAGTCCATCACAACGTTTCTTCTGAATTTCACCAGCTTGCCAACAGCATGGGAGAAAGTCATCGGTTGGTTCAGGGCAGCTCATGACATTATTTTGCATAATATCTACTGAAGCAATATTTCTGAATTCTTCACTATTGCCATGACCAGACATAATTTCTAAAAGAATTTGCTTACTGGGATCATGCCCTTCATCATTAAGACGATTATCCCAAGAGGTTCCCAAGGGGACGTGAAAACCCCATGATTGCCCATGCGGTATAACAATACTATCTGCACCCCATTCATCCAATTTAGAAAAAAGTTCTTTAGGAGTCCTTGCATACTCATAACAATCTAAAGGAAGTTCTGTTGAAGAGACTCCCTCCTCACAAAAAGGGATATTCCTGACTTCATTTAAAAGCCAATTTAAATCGGAGTACCTTTTAAAATTAAAGACATCTAACCATCTAGCATTTACAGCTTGTTGGGTAGTATCAAAAACACCTAAACCAGATTCAGGGGTACGAGAGCCTATAGGTCTTGCAGGTAGGTTTGAAATATCCTTAAAAATTACATTTCTATGTCCCCAGTGGTTTTCTTTAGTCGTGCCAATTTGAGTCCATTCCCATCCTGGAAATACAACCAAATCATTTGTAGCAGAATCTTTATTTGAGATATTGCATTGTTGAATAATTTTTTTTTGCTCTCGCCAATGATCTGGTGTAAGACCCTCAGCATGATCGTTAAAACTAAAAAAATCTAAATTTGAACAATATCTTGCAAAATCACAAGCCATAGAACTATCATGCACACCCTGAAGACCCATCATCGGTAACTCTAGCGTAAAAGCATCAATCGAATATGTTGTATGGACATGCAAATCTCCAAAAAGAATTTGAGATTTATCGCCAGAGTCAACTCCTAGTAAGCTTTCTTTGGTCTGAAAAAATTTTAAATCTTGTTTGTAGATTGCTTCTGAAGAACGAGGAGATCCCTCTATTTTTCCAGGATCAATGTCAGATCCACAACCAGATAATAAAGTGATTGCAAAGAATAAGAAAAAGGGTTTCCTATCAATTGTGAGCATTAGTAAACAGTTGCTGAGCCATATTCTTTTATTAAATCAGTTTCTATTTTTTTACGCTCTATATCCATATTAAATTGTTTGCAAACACCTTGGTTCCATTCATCAAATGCTTCATCAAGTCGATCCCCAATATTAAAAAAAGTTTCTTCTACTAACAAACATTTTTCTAAGAGAGTGCCCACCGGGGATAATCTTACATTTCCCAGGATAAACTCAAGAGATAACATTTCTTTGTCTAAGGATAAATGCTCATCAGAATCTAGTTTCATGAAAACTCTATCTTTTGAATTAAATTTTTTCCATTGCTGATCTTTACCAGTATTTGGAATGCCCGTCTTTGCAAATGAAGCCCATGCATGCATCATAGTTTCCTTCATTTGGTTTCTTAATTCTCCCCTAGGATAAACATAGCGTCCGATTGGACCAAATTTAAAATCGCCAGTTATAAAAGAGATCTCAAACCCATGAGCAGCTCCTATTAAATTCGGAAAATCTGCAAAATATGATGATGCTTGATCATCCCAATCAAATCTATATGCATATAGGGAATCATAGCCAGCTTTTTCTAGCTCCATTAATGGTTCATCAACACCTCTTAACTTCCAACCCTGCGAACGAGTTTTGACCCAAAGTTTATACAAACCTTCTTTTTTAAATTCAATCTTTGGAATAGGTACAAGTTTTGTTAAAGGATAAGATGCATTTACAAAATATCTATTTGATCCCAACCAGAGGGATAGCTCATCCTTGTTGGACCCTGCGATAACCGGAATGTTGTTTTTCTCTTTAGATGAAGCAAGCCCGGCACTTACTCCATTAATATGGGTTACTATTCCATCTCTAGTAAGGAGAGGTAATCGATCGTATGTATCTTTGGAGAGTTTTTCATAGATTTTTAAAAGAGCTTTTCCATCAATGGATCTCAAATAACGCTGATATTCTTCTCCATATCTCTTGGGATCTTTATTAAATAGGTTTTTTATACTTCCATATCCAGATAAGTCATAGCTTGAGAGCACTGGATCGGACCCTAATCGATTCACGACTATGCCTTTTTGATTAACTCCTATAGCTTCTTCCGTTGTAAAACTAGTTGTATAGCCTGATTGAGAAATTGCCTTATGAAAGAGTCCATTTCCTATGGGTGAAGCAAGTAATGATAAAACATTATTTCCCCCAGCTGACTCTCCGAAAATTGTAATATTATCAGGGTCTCCGCCAAAATTTTGGATATTAGCCTGAACCCATTTTAATGCTTCCATAATATCCAGGGTTCCAAAATTAGAAGTTTTATCAATTCCATTTTGTAGTCCCTGTATAGCAGGATGCGTAAACCAACCCATAGGGCCTAAACGATAATTAATTGTTACAACAAGAACCTGATGTTCACGAATTAGTTCTGAAAAATCATAGTAATCTTTCACTCCAGATGTATTGCCACCGCCATGTATCCAAAACATTACAGGAAGCCTTCTGTTTAAATTATTTACAGGAGCTTTGATGTCAAGATACAAGCAATCCTCTTGCCCAACTATTCCTTCTCCCTGTATTCCTGCATAAATACTAGCCTCTTGCAAGCATCCATTTCCTTCTTGAGAACTGATATTTGATTCAGGAGAGACCAGTGGTCTAGGAGCCCTCCATCGTAGATCTCCTTCTGGAGGAATCGCATAAGGAATATCTTCCCAGGTAATAACATTATTGTTCAATGTTCCTTGTGATACTCCCGATGAGGTGGCAATTGTTAGAGAGTTTTCCTGAAGCACAGGATTCATGCACGACCCTAAAGCAAATAGATATAATATGGTTATTAAAAAATTCTTAGTGGTTATTTTTTGAATCATGAAGTAATTTTATCCTTTCTTTGTTAGGCATAGCTTTAATTTTAGGGGCTGAATTTATAAACGCAATTGATTCATTAACACCATAAGCATCCCAATTCATTATATCTGAGGAAGGAGAGCCAGTTTTTGCAAACTGAGTCCAGGAGACTTGGAAAAAATTTGAAATTTTTTTAGCTTCTTTTGAACAAAAATCTTTAAAAATCTTGTTGGTAGCTGAACCAAAAACATATGGAAGCTCGCTTGCGTGATAAGCACCCAATTTACCATCTAAAACTGGGCTAGGCTCGTTAAAAAAATAGCCATAAGCATTATCTTGATGCTGCTCTAATAATTCCAATGCATGTATTCCAAATGTCCAATCAGTCATAATGTTAGATAATGCATACTTGAATTGACCCTTAATTGGATTCTTAGGGAGGTAAATGTTAGCAATTTTATTAACAGTTTCTGCTCGAAATATTTTATTAAGCCTTTTATAAAAACTGTCTTTATCTAAATTCAGATAATATGGTTCGAACTCAGACCACAACCTATATTCATCTGCAGTTGTTCCAACTATTAGCTTGATTGATGAATCTTTAAAATTATTCATAGGATCTAATGGTAAAAAATTGCCGTCTGCAATTGGAGCAAAGCCTACTTCTGGTGAAAGCCATTTTTCATTAGCAATTTTTGTATGTTTCATCTCAGATGCAAATGAGGTTATCTGTTTATGATCTAAAGATAATAAATCATTAATTTTAAATCCATTATCATTGGCAATTTTTAAAAATAACTCGCCCCATTGATTTCCTCTTTCCTTATCAAAATATGCATTCATCCCTCCGCTTTGACAAATAGCTTTTGTGAATAAATTCCCCGAAGAGCTGATAGATGATTGCAATGCTACACTCCAAGCCCCGGCAGATTCTCCAAAAATGGTTATGTTATCTGGGTCACCACCAAACTCTGCAATATTTTCTTTCACCCATTCTATTGCTAGCTTTTGATCCATGAGTCCTTCATTGCCTGTAGACTGAAATTGTCCATTTGAGACCTCATCAAGCTTTAAAAATCCAAATGGCCCCAAGCGATAATTGATTGTAACCAATACAATTTCGTGTTGAGGAAGTGAATCAAGATCGTATATAACAGAATTAGAGGAGCCAGTAATGTATGCCCCTCCATGAATCCAAATCATTACTGGCATATTCCCATTGATTTTTTTTGATGCAATATTTAATGAAAGGCAATCTATTGATTCATCCGGCATGTTTGGATCTGTTAAAAATGACTCTCTATAAATTGTTTGAGGCGCGCTAAATCCTCTTTGAGTAGCTTCAAAAAATATTTCAGAATCAATTTTTTCAGGAAACTGCCACTGCGTTTCCTTTGTCAGGGGCTTTGCGTAAGGTATGCCATAGAAAAAATTAACGCCATGGTCAAAAACCCCTGTAAACTTTCCTGCCTTGCAGGTAATACTTATATCAGACATCGGATAAGTATAGATGTATTCAAAAAAAAATTAGCAAAAGCTTGTTATTAGGTATAAGTTTACTCAGATTAATTAAGATTTATAATATTAATCGTAAAAAAAATAATAAAAAATATGAATTATTATGTTGAATCAATAAACTATTAATGGAATCATGATATTTAATCAAATTGAGACGTAAAAATGACATTGACAGCAACAATTAAAGAAAGAACAAACCTTGATCTTCATAACGAATTGATAAAAAAGGCTGAAGATCTTATTCCTATTCTTAAGGAAAGATCTGAAGCTGCTAACGCTGATAGAAGAATCCCTAAAGAAACTATTCAAGATATGAAAGATGCTGGGTTTTTTAAAATTTTACAGCCTAAGCAATATGGTGGGTTTGAATTAGATCCTCACACTTTTTCAGAAGTTCAATTAAGGGTTGCTCAAGGATGCATGTCTACAGCATGGGTTCTAGGCGTTGTTGGTATTCATCCATTTCAACTAGCCTTATATGATGATAAAGCTCAGCAAGAGGTTTGGGGTAAAGACGAAAACACTCTAGTTTCATCATCATATGCGCCCATGGGACAAGTGACTCCTGTTGAAGGGGGATTTAATTTCTCAGGGCATTGGCAGTGGTCAAGCGGTTCTGAGCATTGCGATTGGGCGTTGCTCGGCGGCTTAATATTTTCGCCTGAAGGAGGCGCTCCAGAATACAGAACCTTTTTAATTCCAAAAAGTGACTATGAAATAAAAGATACATGGTACTCCATGGGTTTGAAAGCTACTGGCAGTCAAGATATTCATGTTAATGGAGTTTTTGTTCCGGAGTATCGCACCCACAAACAATCTGATGGTTTTAATTTGACTAATCCTGGATATGAGGTAAATAAAAATGATTTATTTAAAATTCCATGGGGTCAATTATTTGTTAGAGCTGTTTCTACTCCAGCTATTGGAGCAACAAAAAAGATGTTAGAACTCTTTATAGAAGGCGCTAACAACAAAGCTTCTAGTGATCCTTCTAAGTTAGCGGGAGATACTCATACTCAATCAATTGTTGCTGAGGCATCCGCAAAACTAGATGCAATAGAAACTGTAATGTTTAGGAATTATGATCTGATGGTCGATCAGGCTGGTAATCAAGGCGGTATTCCTATGATTGATAGAGTGAAATTTAGATATGATGCATCCTTGGTAATCGAGAAATGCCTTGAAGTCGTTGATACATTATTTTCAAACGCAGGTGGTGGTGCAGTGTTTGCTGGAAGTGAAATTCAAAAAATATTTTTGGATGTTCACACATCTAGGGCTCATGTCGCTAATAATCCTGTTAGCTTCTCAAGAA
>CEQM01135648.1_pt1 | contig 22059 bp, 21 predicted proteins | sample 531111 | NCBI WGS metagenome assembly CEQM01 (sample SAMEA2621278, study PRJEB7988) | marine metagenome | biome: marine biome (ENVO:00000447); feature: deep chlorophyll maximum layer (ENVO:xxxxxxxx); material: "saline water (ENVO:00002010), including plankton (ENVO:xxxxxxxx)" | depth 120 m
ATATTTACTGCTGCTCAAATGCCAGTACTTGAAGGATATGGGCTATCTGAAACTTCGCCTGTAATTTCAGTAAATTTAGCTCATACTAAAAATGCTCATTACGGAACTGTTGGGACAGTAATTCCTGGAGTTGAATTAAAACTTGTTCATGAAGAAGGTATGAGAGAAGGAGAAGGAGAAATTACTATAAAAGGACCAAATGTTATGATGGGTTATTATAACAAACCTGAAGAAACAAAAAAAGTAATTGATAAAGATGGTTGGTTTCATACTGGAGATATAGGATGTTTAATTAAAGGGAAATACTTGAAAATTACTGACAGAAAAAAGGAAATATTTAAAACTTCTGGAGGTAAATATATTGCACCACAAGTAATGGAAAATCGTTTTAAAGAATCGAGATTGATTGAACAAATTATAGTAATTGGTGAAGGTGAAAAGCATCCAGCAGCACTTATAATGCCCTCTGAAGAAGGAATTAAATTTTGGTGTCACAAACACAATATTAATTTTTTAAATATGAAGGAGGTTATTAACAAAAAAGCTATTCTTGAAAAATTTAATAAAGAAATAGAAAAGTATAATAACTTTTTTAACCCATATGAAAGGATAAAGAAATTTGAATTAATTTCAGAACCTTGGTCTGTAGATGGTGGAGAACTAACAGCAACTATGAAATTAAGGCGAAAAAACATATTAGCTAAATATCAACATCTTTATAAGAAGATTTATAATACTGAGAGTTAAAAATATGAGAAAAAAAATTAATAATGTAGCAGTAATTGGCTCTGGTATTATGGGTTCAAGAATCGCATGTCACTTTGCTAACATAGGTGTTAAAGTATTATTATTAGACATACCTTACGAAGAAAAAGATTCTATTAAAAATAATAATGGACAATCTGTTCGGAATAAAATTGTAAATACATCATTAAATGACACATTAAAAGCTAAACCTTCTGCTATATATTCTAAACTATTTGCTAGTAGAATAAAGACAGGTAATTTATCTGATGATATCTCAAAAATAAGTGAAGTTGATTGGATTATTGAAGTTATAATAGAAAATTTGGAAATTAAAAAAAATTTATTTCAAAACATAGAAAAATATCGGACACCTGGAACTATTATTAGCTCCAACACATCAGGTATTCCAATCAATAAGTTAATCGAAGGAAGAACTGATGACTTTTGTCAATTCTTTTGTGGTACTCATTTTTTTAATCCACCTCGATATTTGAAATTATTAGAAATAATTCCTTCAAAAAAAACAGATCCAGAACTAGTTTCATTTTTAATGAGTTATGGAGAAAAATTCTTGGGAAAAACCACTGTCTTATGTAAAGATACACCTGCATTTATTGCTAATAGAATTGGTATAGCAGGTATTGCTACTTTATTTAAATTAAGTTATGAATTAGATATGACAATTACCGATATTGATGCTTTGACGGGTCCAATAATTGGAAGACCTAAATCTGCAACTTTTAGAACATCAGATTTAGTAGGACTTGATACACTGAATAGTGTTGCTGAGGGTGTTTATAATAATTGTCCTAATGATGAACATAAAGATATTTTTAAATTACCTCCATTTATTAAAAAAATGCTAGAAAACAAATGGCTTGGTGATAAAACAAAACAAGGATTCTATAAAAAAGATAGAGATTCAAAAGGAAATAGAAAAATTCTATCACTAGACCTTAATTCATACGAATACAAAGTACAAAAGAAAACCAAATTTGAAACTATTGAAAAAGCTAAAAAAATAAATAAACTTAAAAACAGATTACCTGAGTTAATCAAAGGACAAGATAAAGCAGCTCAATTTTATAAAAAAATGTTTGCATTTATGTTTGCATATGTAGCTAACAGAATACCTGAAATTACCAATGATATTTATAAAATTGATGATGCTATGTGTGCAGGTTTTGGATGGGAAATGGGACCTTTCGCATTATGGGAATCTATAGGTATTGAGCAAGGCATACAATTAATAGAATCAGAAAATCTTAATCAACCTGCATGGACTAAAATCTTAAATAACACTAAGTCATTTTATAAAATTGAAAATGGAGAAAAAACCTATTTGAACATAAATAAGAATTCACAATGTAAGATTCCTACATTAAATAAATTTATAATACTTGATAATTTACGAACCAAATCACTTATATGGAAAAATCAAGGATTATCTCTTATTGATATCGGAGATGGAGTATTAAATATAGAATTCCATACAAAATTAAATAGCCTGGGGAAAGATGTTATTGAAGGTGTTCAAAAAGGAATAGAAATTGGAGAAAAAGAGTTTAAAGGAATAGTTATTGGAAACCAAGGAGAACACTTCTCAGCAGGAGCAGATATAAGTATGATTTTTACACTTATAGTTGAACAAGAATGGGAGAAATTAAATTTAGCAATTAAAACATTTCAAAACACATCTATGTTAATCAGATACTCTAATATACCAGTTGTCGTAGCTCCTCACGGGCTGACATTAGGTGGGGGATGTGAATTTACACTTCATGCCGACTCTGTGCAATGTGCAGCTGAAACATATATGGGACTAGTTGAATTAGGTGTTGGATTGATACCTGGGGGGGGAGGCACTAAAGAAATGGCCTTAAGGGCATCAGATCTTTATTATCAAGGTGATGTGGAATTACCTAGACTAAAAGAATACTTTTTAAATATTGGACAAGCAAAAGTTGCAACATCTGCTCATGAAGCATTTGACCTTGGTTATCTTCAAAAAGGAAAAGATAATATAACAATTAATACAAATAAATTAATTGAAGATGCTAAACAAAAAGTTTTACTTCTAGATAACCTAGGATACACAAAGCCAATAAAAAGAAATGATATTAAAGTTCTTGGACAGGAGGGAATGGGCATGTTTTTAGTAGGTGCAGATACTTTTAGAGAAGGAGGTTACATTACAGAACATGAACAATTAATGTGTGAAAAATTAGCATATGTATTATGTGGGGGTAATTTATCATCTTCAACAAAAGTTTCTGAACAATATTTACTAGATATTGAAAGAGAAGCTTTCCTATCACTATGTGGGGAGTCAAAAACATTAGAAAGAATTAAACATATGCTAGAAAAAGGTAAACCTTTAAGAAATTAAATTATGGAAGAAGTGTATATAGTACAAGCATATAGAACTGCTGTTGGAAAATCGAAAAAAGGAAAAATCACCTTCGTTCGTCCGGATGATTTAGGGGCACAATTAATTGAAAAAATTGTGCAAAAGATTCCAAATTTTAATAAAGAAGAAATTAATGATATTATTGTTGGTAATGCAACACCTGAAGCAGAGCAAGGTTTAAATATTGGAAGAATGATTTCATTAATTGGATTAAATTCAGTTAAAATTCCTGGAATAACTGTAAATAGATACTGTTCATCGGGATTAGAAACAATTGCTATTGGTTCAGCAAAAATTAAAGCAAAAATGTCTGAATGTATAATAGCTGGAGGTGTTGAAACTATGTCTAATATTCCTATGGGAGGATGGAAAATTACACCAAATTACCAAGTAGCTAAAAATCATCCAGATTGGTATTGGGGCATGGGAACCACAGCAGAAGCAATCGTAAAAAAATATCAAATTACGCGAATAGAACAAGATGAATTTGCCTATCATTCTCATATGAAAGCTGTTTCTGCCTTGAAAAATAACTTATTTAAAAAAGATATTATTCCAATCGAAATAAAGAAAACATTCCTAAATCAAGAATCAGTAATCAAAAATATTACTTATTCTTTTGAGGAAGATGAAGGACCAAGACAAGATACTACAATAGAAAAATTAGGAAAATTAAAACCTGTTTTTGCTCAAGGAGGGACGGTAACTGCTGGAAATTCTTCACAAACATCTAACGGAGCTGCATTTGTTATGCTTATGTCCGAAAAAATGATTAAAAAACTAAACATAGAACCTATTGCTAGGTTAAAAAGCTATGCAGTATGCGGTGTAGAACCAAAACATATGGGAATTGGACCAGTTGAAGCAATTCCACTTGCATTAAAACAAGCAAACATGTCAATTAATGATATCGAGTTAATTGAATTAAATGAAGCTTTTGCTTGTCAAGCATTAGCAGTAATTAAAGAAGCACATTTAAATCCTGATATAATTAATGTAAATGGTGGAGCAATTGCTCTTGGACACCCATTAGGTTGCACAGGTGCAAAATTAACTGTACAATTACTAAATGAAATGAAGAGAAGAGGTTTAAAAAATGGTATGGTTACAATGTGTGTTGGTACAGGTCAAGGAGCAGCAGGTATTTTTGAATTACTAAACTAAGTAAGAATTATGAAAGAGGAAAAAATAGGCGGGTCGTTTTTAATAAAAGAAACTGATTTTCAAGATGTATTTATTATCGAAGATTTTGACTCTACAGCTCAACAAATGATTGATGCAACTAGAGATTTTGTGGAAAAAGAAATTTACCCTAACATTAGACAATTAGAAAATAATAATTACGATTTAGTAAAAAATATAATGAAAAAAGCAGGTGATTTAGGTTTACTAGGTTTAAATATACCTGAAGAATACGGAGGATTTGGTATGGGTTTTAATTTATCTATGTTTATATGTGGAGAAATGAGTTCATATTCTGGTTCAGTTGCAACTGCATATGGAGCCCATACCGGTATAGGTACTTATCCAATTTTATACTATGGGTCGGAAGAATTAAAAAAAATATTTTTACCAAAAATCGCATCGGGTGAATGGATTTCTTGTTATAATTTAACTGAACCCAATGCAGGTTCTGATGCAAATTCAGGTACTACGAAAGCTGTGCTAACTGAAAACAAAAAACAATTTGAAATATCAGGACAGAAAATTTGGATTAGTAATGCAGGATTTGCGGAAGTTTTTATTGTATTTGCGAGAATTGAAAATGATAAAAATATAACAGGTTTTGTACTAAATAAATCTGGAGCTAAAGGTATCACTCTTGGAGAAGAAGAAAAAAAATTAGGACTTAATTCATCTTCTACAAGACAAGTTTTTTTTGATAAAACTAAAATATCAATAAATCAAATGCTAGGTGAAAGAAATGGTGGTTTTAAAATTGCTATGAATTCATTAAATGTAGGTAGGATTAAATTATGCGCTGCTACTACAGCTGCAGCTGAAAAAGTATTAAATATTTCTATTGAATATGCTCTCCAAAGAAAACAATTTAAAAATGAGATTATTAATTACGGTGCTATTAAAGAAAAATTAGCTAATATGGCAACTCTTGTTTACTGCTCCAATGCTGCACTATATCGAGCAGGTAATGATATTGAAATTAAAATTCAACAACTTATTAATAAAGGAGAAAATAAAACTAATGCCAAACTGAAAGGCTTATTAAGTTATGCAGTAGAATGTGCAATTATGAAGGTGAATGGATCCGAAGTTATAAAATTCGTCTCAGACGAAGCTATACAAATACATGGTGGAATGGGATATTCGGCAGACTCGTTAGTTGAACCTGCATATAGGGATGCAAGAATATCAAGAATATATGAAGGAACAAACGAAATAAATAGAATGCTCATTGTAGAAATGATGCTTAAAAAAGCAATAAAAAAAGAGTTAAATATATTTAAAGCAATAAAAAAACTCCAAAGAGAGTTACCATTAATTACACTTGGAATAAATAAAAAATTTTCTAAATCTAAATTAAGCGATGAAAAAGTTGCTGTAAATAAATTAAAAAAATTATCACTATTAATGCTTGGCATATCCGTATCAAAATACAAAGCAAAACTTGTAAAAGAACAAGAATTACTTATGAGAATCGCTGACTTAATAATTGAAACATATATTTGTGAATCCGCACTATTAAAAACTGAAAAGAAAATTAAAAATAATGGATTTAATAATAGTAAAACAGAAATTAATATGACAAGAAATCATATTCATTATTCTCTAAATTTATGTAGAAATTCAGCTGAAGAAATAATTATGGCAACATCTAATGGGATAAAAAATCGGTATTTAATATCCGTATCTAAAAAATTAACTTATCCTTTACAATTAGATATAAAAGAAACTAGAAGAAGAATTTCAGAAAAATTACAATCTGATAAAAAATATAATTTTTCTATTTAATTATTTAAATAAATGGATTTTTTAAATAAAGAAATACTGGATTACTGTAAAAAATTTACTTCCCAAAACAACAAAATTCTTAAAGAACTAGCTAGAGAAACAGAATATAAAATAATGATGCCTAGAATGATGTCTGGTCCTTTAATGGGCTCATTTTTACAATTCATTAGCTATATGATGAAACCTATGTCTGTTTTAGAAATAGGAACCTATACTGGGTATTCTGCAATTTGCCTAGCAAGTGGATTACAAAAAAATGGACATTTACATACAATTGAAATTAATCCTGAATTAGAAGATTTTGCAAAAAAGTATTTCAAAAAAGCAAAAGTTAATAACCAAATTACTTTGCATATTGGAAATGCATTAGACATTATACCTTTACTAGATATTTCTTTTGATATTATATTTATTGATGCTGATAAAAAAAATTATTTAAAATATTATGAATTAAGTTTGAAAAAGATAAAAAAAGGTGGAATCATACTGATTGACAATGTTCTTTGGAGTGGAAAAGTTTTACAAAAAATAAAAAAAAATGATAAAGAAACCCGTGAAATAAAAAAACTCAACAAGCTAATTATAAATGATGATAGAGTTGAAAATATGATGTTACCATTAAGAGATGGAATAATGATATGTAAAATTCTATGAGTTTTTTATAAAAAAATATAAAACTGTAAAGCATATCAAAATACTAGTAAAAATATTCATAACTGCATATAACATATAACCGTCTTTTATCAAATTAATTGTTTCAAAGCTAAAAGATGAAAAAGTACTAAGTCCTCCACAAAATCCTACCAATAATAATAATCTTGCATTATCAGTTACCATATGATTTTGTATGCCTACCAAAAAAATCCCTAAGATTAGGCAACTTAATAAATTAGCTAACAAAGTTGCTATTGGCAATTTATAATTAATAAATGATAATGAAATTAGATATCTAACTAAACTACCTAGCCCCCCCCCAAAAAAAACATAAAATAATTTTAACACAAACACTACTTATTGAAAAAATAATTATAGATTTTATAAACTATAATTCCAATAAAAATACCAAATAAAATACCAAATAAAACATCTAAAGGATAATGTTTTGCTAAGTAAATACGACTATATGAAACAATAAATACCCAAATCACTAATATATATTTCAAAAATATTTTAATACTCTTAAAAGCAAGCACAATAAAAATAGCCATAGATGATGTATTAGCTGAATGACCTGAAATAAAACCATATTGACCTCCGCAATCAACAATAAGTGGACGGATTTGATCTACTAATTCTAATTCCCAACAAGGTCTAAGTCTCATAAAAACATTTTTAAACAAGTGAACATGTAAAAAATCTGTAACTCCAATACTAATAATTAAAAAAACAATAAATAATGTCCATTTTTTTTTTTCAATTACAGGGATATAAATTAAAACAACGATAGTTATAAAAGTAAAAATCACTAGTTTGTTTGAAAAAAATATCCATAGAAAATCCCATTTTTCTGACCCTAAATTATTTAAGAAAACAAATAGATTTTTATCTAGCTCAATTAATTTATTCATACTAGTTAGAAGTTAATAAGTGCCAAATAGAATCTTTTAACTTATCCAAGTTATAATTAGTGATTGACGAAATAAAAATATGCTTTATAGGAATACTTTTAGAAATTTCCTCTTCTAATTCTTGGCCAAGAATATCAGATTTTGTAATAACTAATAGTTTATCTTTATCCAGTAATTCAGGATTATATTTCTCAAGCTCAGACAATAAAGTAAAATAATTTTTCATTATATCATCACTCTCAACAGAGATTAAAAATAATAAACAAGTATTACGTTCAATATGTCTTAAAAATCGATGACCTAAACCTTTACCATCACTTGCACCGCTTATAATTCCTGGAATATCAGCCATTATAAAAGATTGACCATCCCTATAATCAACGATACCTAAATTAGGAGTTAAAGTGGTAAATTCATAATCTGCTATTTTAGGTTTAGCCGCAGTAACTCTTGATAATAAAGTTGATTTACCTGCATTAGGAAAACCAACTAACCCTACATCTGCAAGAATTTTCAATTCTAATATATAAGCATTTTCTAAACCTATTTTACCAGGTTGTGCATATCTTGGACTTTGACGAACCGAATTTTTAAAATGTACATTACCTCTTCCTCCTAAACCGCCTTTTAATAAAATTGAATCTTCGTTAGCCTCTGTGATTTCAAATAAAAATTCATGAGAATTTGCATCTTTGACTATAGTACCTAATGGAACCTCTATTATAATATCCTTACCATTTGCACCAGTGCTAGTATTTTTTCCTCCATCCCCACCATGACCTGCTTTAATATGTTTAGTATATTTTAAATGTAATAATGTCCAAAAATTACTATTGCCCTTTAAAATAATATGACCCCCTCTACCTCCATCTCCACCATCCGGTCCACCTTTTGGTTGTATTCTTGATCTAAAAAAATGCGCAGAACCTTTACCCCCATTACCTGATTTACAGTAAATCTTTACATAATCGATGAAAGTAGTTTTTGAATTTTTCATAATTTACATAAATGAAAGGCAATTGAATTATTGCTATTATTTTTTTCGTAAAAAAATATTAAATATATCTTCTGATATTTCATTAACTGTTCTTTCACCATCAATAGAAAAAAATGAATCTTTTAACTTATTTAAATAAAAATTTTTGAGCATAGCAGTTTGATTGTGATATACTTGAATTCTATTTCTTATAACTTCTTGATTTTTATCATCTGCTCTCCCACTATCTAGACCTCTGTTAAGTAATCTTTTAACTAATTCATTTTCTGAAACTTCTAATGAAATAATAAATGACAAATTCATTTCTTTTTTTTCAAGAAGCTTTGAAAATGCCTGGGCTTGGGGCAAAGTTCTAGGAAAACCATCAAAAATATAACCATTTGAATCACTATATGAATCTAGCTCATTAGCTAGTAAATTAATAGTTAAATCATCTGGAACTAATTGACCTTTTTGTATATAATTTTCTGCTAATTTCCCCAAATTTGTTTGTTGTGAAATGTTTTTTCTAAAAACATCACCTGTTGATATATGGGTTAGCTGTTTTTTCTGAACAATTAAATCAGCTTGAGTTCCTTTACCAGATCCTGGTGGTCCAAATAATACTATATTTAACATAATAAATTAATTTTAATGAATAATATTTTTATATATAGCCGATAAATCTCGACCTTTTTCATTGAAATCCATTCCATAACCTACAACAAATTCATTTTCAATTTTAAAACCTATATAATTTGGCTCAATTGAATAATTATATTTTTTAGGCTTATATAACAAAGTTACACACTCTATATTTTTAGCACCATATTTTTTCAATTCTTTTTTTAAAAAATTTAATGTGAATCCAGTATCAACAATATCTTCAATAACTAATATATTTTTATTCTTTACTAAATCATAAGGAAAATAATCTATTGAAATTTTTTTTGTTGATGCCATTCCTGAATAAGATTTTAACTTCACTAAACTAACATGAACCGAATCATCTAAATTTTGAAGAAACTTACTTGCAAAAACAGTAGCACCATTCAATACAATTAAACATAATGGCCAATCATTATTATATTTAAAATTTATCTGCTCAAAAAGAATATTAATCTTTCTTAAAATTTCTTTTGATGGAATTAATAATTCAAATAACAAGCCATCTATTTTAATTTTTTTCATCGATAAAAGTAAAATTACAAAATTATTCAAGTTGAAATAATAATTTTATTATTATAAAAGACTAAATTTGGTGCTTAAAAAATTACTATTATGAAACCACTTGTTAGTATTATTATGGGTAGCACATCTGACTGGCCAGTTATGAAAAAAGCTGCTATGTTTTTTGAAGAAATGGAAATTCCTTTTGAAGTAAATGCATTATCAGCTCATCGAACACCTGAAGAGGTTGAACAATTTGCAAAAAATGCATCAACTAATGGTATTAAAATAGTAATTGCAGGTGCTGGCATGGCTGCACACTTGCCGGGTGTAATTGCAGCAATGACACCGATTCCTGTAATTGGTGTCCCAATTAAAGCCTCTCTTGACGGACTTGATTCTTTACTTGCAATTGTTCAAATGCCCCCTGGAATACCAGTAGCTACAGTAGCAATTAATGGAGCTCTTAATGCAGGAATTCTTGCAGCTCAGATGTTATCTACAAATGATACCTCAATGTTTTCTAAAACTGTAGAATACAAAGAAAAATTAAAAGGGAAAATAGTTAAAGCAAATCAGGAATTGCAAAAAGAAAAATTTAAATTTAGAACAAATTAACTTAATCCAGCTTTAAATAATTTAATTGCAATAGCTAATAATACTATTCCAAAAACTCTTCGAAGGACATCTAGACCTGCTTGACCTAAAAATCTTTCTATTGTATTTGTTGTTTTTAAAACAAAGAATACAAATAACAAATTCAAAATAATACCTATCGTAATTTCAGAGTAAGAATAAGCACTAATTGCTCTTAAAGATAGTATTGTAGTTAAAGTGCCAGCACCTGCAATTAAAGGAAATGCAATCGGCACAATTGATGCAGATTTATCTTGATCACTAGACTTAAATAATTCAATATTTAATATCATTTCTAATGCAAGTAGAAAAATAACAATAGACCCTGCTATTGAAAATGACTGAACATCAATACCAATCAAATGCAGTAAATTTTCACCTATAAATAAAAAACCCATCATAATAAAAAAAGAAACTAACGTAGCTTTGACTGAATTTATATGACCAGTTTTTTGTCTGATACTTATTATTAACGGGATGCTGCCTAATATATCAACAACAGCAAATAATGTTAAAGTAATTGTTAAAATATCATTTATATCCATATAGAAGTATATTAATTAATAATTACTCCAAATTTAGTTAAATCAGTTGTAAAATTAGGATAAGATTTAGATATAACTTCCATATTATTCACTTTTAACTTATATCCAATTACTGAGAGAATGGAAAAAGATAATGCAATTCTATGATCATTGTGTGTATCAATAGAAATTACCTGATCACTAATGTGGCTATGATTTGATTTAATAAATACACAATCCGATGATTTTACAAATAATTTACAATTAAATTTCAATAATTCTTTTTTTAAACATTCAATTCTATTACTTTCTTTATAAATTAAATTTTTTACACCTGAAGCCACCAATTCAACACCTAAAGCAAAACAAACAATTAGAAATGTTGGAAAAAGATCAGGATTATTTCTAAAGTCCCATTCAATTTTTTGAGGAATTGCATCATCTTTATTTTTTTTCAAAATCAAAGTATCGTTTTTAAAAGTAGCAGACACACCAAATAATGCAAAAAAATCAAGAACCATAATATCTCCTTGAATACTATTTGAGAATAAAGATTTAATATCCATTGACTTGAATTTAGAGAATAAAAATGCTGCTATTAAATATGATGCAGAAGTCCAATCTGATTCAATTAAAGAAATAAAACTATTGTATTTAACAGGTTTAACAATAATTTTATTCTTATTAACTGATAAAATAGCACCACAATTTTTCATCATAGAAACTGTCATATCAATATAAGGATTTGAATACATATTTTGATTAAAAATTAATTCCAATCCTTTAGGGAAATATGGAGCTATCAATAATAAAGATGATATATACTGACTAGTATGATTACTAGATAAATCTATTTTATTTGTGGAAAAGTCTATTTTTTTACTAATCAAAATACCACTAGAATTACTTTCAATTTTAGCACCTAATTTTTTCAAAGCATATATTAATTCAGAAATAGGTCGTTTAAATAAAAAATTATCTCCTGTAAAAGATATATTGTTTTTTTCTAAAGCAAATAAAGAAAGTAAAAAACGCATAGCAGTACCTGATTGCTTCAAGTCAATAATATGATTTGATGAATCCAATGCTCTAGAAAAAACATATGTATCTTGAGAATTTGATAAATTCTTAATACTTAAATTATTTTTTTGTAAATAGTTAATAACTAAAGCACGGTGGGAAATACTTTTTGAACCTGATAAAATAAAACTAATTTTATCTAAATTTTTATATGAATTATTTAGTACCAGTATAGACATTTTTTCGATAATAATCTAAAGATAATAGTATATCATTTGTTGAGACAGGACAGTTTACAATAGCTGAACCTATTTCTGTAATTAAAGTAAAATTAAATTTATAATCTGCATTTTTCTTATCTACCTTAAGATATTTCAAAATAAGATTATCATATTGAGCATCTAATTTAATTGGTAACCATACTTTTTGAATTTCTTTAATAATATTAAGAAATTGATGTTTAGAAAATTTATACTTTTTATATGAAATATATGATTCGCAAATTAACCCAATAAAAACTGCAAATCCATGAGTTATTGGTTGATTTAATTCGAAAAACAAACTCTCTACTGCATGTGCAATTGTATGTCCAAAATTTAACTTTCTTCTTTGATTCCAATCCAAATAATCTGATTGTACTATTTTAATTTTAATCTTAACACATTCGGTTATAATATCCAATAAATGATCTTGATTAAAAAAATTACATTTAATAAGTTTATTCCATAAATTACGATCCTCAATAAGTCCATATTTAAAAATCTCAGCTTGAGCAGACAAAAAATCATTTTTAGATAATGTCAACAAATAAGAGGGGTCAATTAATGTCATTTGAGGATTGCAAAATAATCCAATTTGATTTTTATAATCACTTAAATTTAATGCAACTTTTCCTCCGATAGAAGCATCAACTTGTGCTAATAAAGTTGTAGGTATATTAATAAACTTAATTCCTCTTTGTAAAACACTACTTAAAAAACCTCCAAAATCTAAAATTACACCACCTCCAATATTGATAATTAGACTATTTCTATCAATCCCTTTTGATAATAATTTAGTACATATTTTTTCAAAAACCTGAAGAGATTTAGTGTATTCACCCACAGGAAGTTTAATTACTTGATTCTTTTTAAGATAAATACTTGAATTTAAAATACTTTTTAAACAATACTTTTCTGTGTTAGCATCAACAAAAATATAAATATGAGTTATTGCTTGTTTTTTAATAAATAAATCTATTCTTGAAGCAACATCATAACCTATAAATATATCGCTTCCATTTAATCTAAATTTATTCATGATATTATTATACAAATATTTATTTAACAAATTAACAAAAAGAATATTATCTCATTATAATCCTTTTAAATATATTTACAAATATGATCTTTAGTAACAAATACATAGATTATTCAAAAAAAACAAAAATAGAATTATATCTAACATTAATATTATTTTTGGTTTTATCTAATAAAACAATTGTTTCAATTGGGAAAAAATTATTACATCTATCTTTAGCAATAAAGCTACCTATATTAGGAATTATAAAAAAAACAGTATTTAATCATTTTTGCGGTGGGGAAAATATAAATCAATCTAAAAAAACCATTAAGAAATTAGGTGAAAATAATATCAAAACAATTTTAGATTACTCTGTTGAGGGGCAAGATGATGAAACAAGTTTTCAAAATACATTTAATGAAATAATCAAGAACATAGAAGAAGCTGAGTGTAATAAATTAGTTCCTTTTTGTGTATTTAAAATGACAGGAATTGCTGAATTTAAATTATTAAATAAAGTAAATAATAAGGATAAATTGTCTGAAAAAGAAATGGTTGATTTCCAACTATTAAATACAAGACTGGATTTAATATGTGAAAAAGCAAAAAAAAATAAAATTCCCATTTTAATTGATGCAGAAGAAAGTTGGATTCAAGATACTATAGACCAGCTAACTGAGGCGATGATGAAAAAATACAACAAATATGAAGTTATCATTTATAATACTATACAATTATATAGGTCTGATAGATTGAAGTATTTAATAGATTTACATAAAAAAGCTAAAAAGGAAAAATACAAGTTAGGATTTAAGTTAGTTAGAGGTGCTTATATGGAAAAAGAAAGAAATCGAGCTAAAATTAATAATTATAAATCTCCAATTAATATAAGTAAAAAGAAAAGTGATGAAGATTTTAATAAAGCTGCAAAGTATTGCATAGAAAATATTGACATGATTAATATTTGTTTTGGTACACATAATGAAGAAAGCACAAAAATGATTATTGATTTGATGTCAGAAAAAAAAATTAAAAATAATGATTATAGAATTTATTTTTCACAATTATTAGGGATGAGTGATAATATAAGTTTTTATCTAGGATATTATAATTATAATGTTGCTAAATATGTACCATATGGTCCAGTAAAAGAAGTTTTGCCCTATTTAATACGGAGAGCTGAAGAGAATTCATCAATTGCAGGTCAAACAAATAGAGAAATTACAAGAATGAGAGAATTAATAAAAAAATACTCTAATCACACTGATTAAAATTCAACATAGATGTTGTAGGAACAAACTGACCTTTTGATTTCACTAATTTTAAATTTACTAGCTTAACAAAAGCTTCATTTTTCTCAAAAATTAAATATATTAAAGTATTAATGCTATCATTTTTATGATGAAAAGATAGATAATACTTTTTATTATCAAAACCTCTAATTTGACTTGATTTAAAATCAATAATTGATTGCATAATATATTTATTTAATAATGTGGTATCTAAGCCAATGGAGTTAAATTTACAAATAGATTTATCTGTAAAAAAAACTTCTGATTGTGTCAAAAAACTTTTAACTCTTTTATCTGGAAAGTAATTAAAACTTAACATTTCTTTTCTATTGCCAAGCGAAAACATAATTATCACAACACCTAAAACAATTCCAAAAGAAAAGAAATATAACCTATTAATAAAATTCATGTATTAGAGAAAACTAAAAGGTTGATGAGGTAAATTAAACCATTCTGAAATACCTTTATTGACTAATTGACCTTTAATAATATATGCACCTTGCCCAATATTAGGTTTATTATAAATGATTTTATTAACTCCCCCAAATTCACCAATATCCAGTAACAACGAAGAAAAAATATTACTTAGAGAGAATGATGCAGTTCTTGCAACTCTAGAAGGAATATTAGGTACACAATAATGAATTACCCCATGCTTAATAAATGTAGGTGTTTTATGAGAAGTTACTTCTGAAGTTTCCACACAACCTCCTCTATCAATACTAACATCTACAATTACAGAACCTGGCTTCATTAATTTGACCATCTCCTCAGAAATAAGACAAGGTGTTCGACCATCACTACTTCTGATTGCACCAATAACAACATCTGCCCGTCTAATGGATTTTTGAAGAGCCTTTGGATTAATTGTATTCATATCTACACGAGTGTGTAATTTATCTTGTATTCTACGTAATTTTGACAATGATTTATCAAAAATTTTAACTGACGCTCCTAATCCAATTGCAGATCTTGCAGCAAATTCTCCAACAGTGCCAGCACCTAGAATTACAATATCTGTTGTACTAACACCCGCAACACCACCCATTAATAACCCTTTACCACCATTTAAATTACTCAAGCATTCTGCGGCAATTAAAATAGAAGCATTACCCGCAATTTCACTCATCGATCTAACAACTGGAAAAATTCCATATTCATCTTGAATATAATCATATGCAATTGCAGTAATTTTTTTATCCATTAACTTTTTAAAAAAAATTGGACTTTGAATTTTAAGCTGAAGAGCTGAAATCAATGTTTGATTCTTTTCCATAAATCCGATTTCTTCATATGTTGGTGGAGAAACCTTTAAAATAATATCTGATTTATACACTTCCTGTGCGGTTTTTACAATTGAAGCACCACATTCACTATATTCTTTATCTGAAAAATTAATCAGCTCACCCACTCCACTTTGAACAATTACATTATGACCATTGTTCGTTAATAAATTTACTGCATCAGGAACTAAACCTATTCTTTTCTCTTGCAATAAAACTTCTTTGGGAATCCCAATACTTAATTGTTTATTTTCCGACTTTAATTCAAGTACTTCTTCTTGAGGGAGTGTGAAAGCTCCCTCTGAAAAGGATAAAAATTTATCTTCCATAATTATTTATTCTAGTATCAATAATTCTCTCTTATTATTATTACTTTTAATTTCAATATTAGTATAGTCATCAATTAAAAAAGGTTGAATTAACTCTGGCCATTCAATAAAACAATAATGATTAGATGACAAATATGTCTCAATACCTAACTCTTCTAACTCTTCTACACTTTCTAATCGATATAAATCAAAATGAAATACTTTCTCATTATTCTCATTCAAATATTCATTAACGATAGAAAATGTAGGACTAGATATAGGGTCAGTTATATTTAAATGCTTACAAATGCATTTAACAAATGTTGTTTTACCCACACCCATTTCGCCGTAAATAGCAAAAATACGATTATCTGATAATTTTAACAATTTCAGTGCAACACTTTCAAGCTGTGAAATTGAACTAATATCATATGCTTTTTTACTCATTTTTTTGAACTTAATGAAATAATTGGAATAATCATTTCTTCCATAGATATACCACCATGTTGATATGTGTTAATATAATGGTGGGCATAATGATTATAATTGTTTGGATACACAAAATACTTGTTAGGAGCAGCAAACACATAAGAAGAACTCATATTTGTTTTTGGTAATAAAATATTATCAGGGTTATCAACATAAAAAACATCTCTGTTATCAAACTTTATTTTTCTACCAGTTTTGTACCTCAAATTTGAGGATATATTTTTTTCACCTATTAATTTACTAGGTTCAGTCACATTAATAGTCCCATGGTCAGAAGTAATGATAATATTAACATTTAATGTAGATAATTGCTTAAGTAATTCAAATAATGGAGAGTTTTTGAACCATGTCAAGGTTAAATCACGATAGGATTTTTCATCGTTAGCTAACTCTTTAATCATTTTGATATCAGTTTTCGAATGTGATAATATATCAACAAAATTATATATAATTACATTTAACGACTTATGTAAAAATTCATTAACACGTTCAATCATTTTTTTCCCATGTTCAAGGTTAAATACCTTATTAAATGAAAAAGATGGATGTAAATTCATATTTTTCAAATTATGAATTAAAAAATCTTTTTCATATAAATTTTTACCTCCCTCATCTATGTCATCTAACCAAAATTGAGGAAATTTTTTTTTCATTTCAGAAGGCATTAGACCAGAAAAAATTGCATTTCTACAATACTGAGTAGCAGTTGGTAAAATACTGCAATACATATCTTCATCAATGGAAAAATATGATTGCAATAAAGGCTTAATAACTTTCCACTGATCAAATCGTAAGTTGTCAATTACTAAAAAAAATGTAGAATTACCATTAGACATCTTAGGCAAAACATGTTTTTTGAACAAATTATGCGAAAAAGTCAACTCTGAATCAGCACCACTATTTACTAACTGAGAATAATTTTTCTTTATATATTTAAAAAAATTTAAATTTGCTTCCTTCTTTTGATTGAGCAAAATCTCTAACATATTATTTTCCTCTAAAGAATCTAATTCTAATTCCCAATAAACAATTTTTCTATATATCTCTATCCACTCTGAAAAAGAATACACATTATTAATCATTGATCCAATTGATAAAAATTCTTTTTGATAATCAGAATTTGTTTTATTATTAATGAGTTTTGAAAAATTTAAATTTTTCTTAATTGTTAAAAGAATTTGATGAGGATTTACAGGTTTAATTAGATAATCTGATATTTTAGAACCTATTGCCTCTTCCATAATTTGCTCCTGTTCATTTTTTGTAATCATAATTACAGGAGTATTAATGATTTCTTTTAATTTCGATAATGTATCTAATCCTGTGAGTCCAGGCATATTCTCATCTAAAAAAATTAAATCATATGAGTTATCTTTCACTAAGTCAATTGCATCATAACCATTATTCACAGTATTAACATTAAAACCCTTTTCTTGCAAAAAAACAATATGAGATTTTAAAGAATCTACTTCGTCATCTATCCATAAAATATTACCAGAGTTCATTTTGTTTATTTTTGTTTTTTAAATTTATACTTTAATTTAAAATAAAATGTCATATCTCAAGAATAAAATAATTAATGATCCAATATACGGGTTTGTTCATATTCCCTTTAATATTATTTGGGAAATTATTGAACATCCATATTTTCAAAGACTCAGAAGAATATCTCAACTTGGACTTTCATCTTTAGTTTACCCTGGTGCTAATCATAATAGATTTCATCATGCTATTGGCTCTATGCATTTAATGAATAAGGCTATTAACATATTAAAGCTAAAAGGTCATACAATCACCATGGAAGAACATGAGGCCTCATTAATAGCTATTTTATTACATGATATTGGACATGGCCCATTTTCACATGCTTTAGAAAATAGTATCGTTAATAACATATCACATGAACAAATATCAATTATGTTTATGCAGCAATTAAACGAGAAATTTAAAGGAAAATTATCTTTAGCAATTAAAATTTTTCAAAAAAAGTATAAAAAAAAGTTTCTTCAAGAACTAATTTCAAGCCAATTGGATATGGATCGATTAGATTATTTAAATAGAGACAGTTTTTACTCTGGCGTTAATGAAGGAATTATTAATTCCGATAGAATTATTGAAATGTTAAATATTAAAAATAATAAGCTCGTAGTAGATTATAAAGGAATTTATTCGATTGAAAAATTTATTATGGCAAGAAAATTAATGTATTGGCAAGTTTACCTACATAAAACAGTACTTTCAGCAGAACATACATTAATGAATGTACTAAGAAGAGCAAAAAGTTTAGCTAAAAAAAACATCAAAATATATACAACACCCCCATTTCAAACTTTTTTATATGAAAAAAAGAAAATAACTTCTCAATTTTTTCAATCAAATAAACTGCTTAATAAATTTGCATTAATTGATGACTTTGATATTTTGACATGTATGAAAAATTGGATTAACCAAGAAGATAAGGTACTTAAAATATTATCTGAAGGAATTATTAATAGAAAGCTTTTAAAAATTAGCTCAATTACAAAAAGTAAAAAAGAATATGAATTGAAAAAAATACGTAAGCAAGCAAGAAAAAAATTTCAAATTAATGAAGAAGAAGTTAAATACTTAGTATTTCCAATTACAATCAAGAATGAAACTTATAACTTTAACATTAATGAAATAAAATTCTTAAAAAAAGATTCTATTCTAATTAATTTATCAGATTTAAAAAGTGAATTTAGTTTAAACACACAAAATTCAAAAATTATTAAACACTATATTTGCTATCCAAACGAGTGCTTAAAATAAATAAATGAAAATAACTACTCAGGAAATATCTAACATAATTAAAGGCGAAGTATTTGGAGATTCAAATATTGTGGTAACATCATTTAATAATATACAAGATGCTCAAGAAGGTGATGTGACATTTTTATCAAATATTAAATATGAAAAATATATTCATTCTACAAATGCATCAGTAATCATAACACCTAAGCTGGAAATAGAAACAAATAAGACACTAATAAAGGTAGACGATCCTGTAAAAAAATTTTCTGAAATTTTAGAAATTTTTAATCCTAAAAAAAATAGAAAAATCGAAATTTCTAAATCAGCTTCAATCGGTGAAAATTGTCAAATCGGTAAAAATGTCTTCATTGGTAATAATTGCACGATTGAGAACAATGTAGTAATCGAAGATAATTGCAGCATCTTACCTAACACATTTATAGGAGATGATGTTTTAATTAATAAAAACTGTCAAATTGGTCCAAATACTTCAATTTATTATGACTGTAAAATAGGACAAAATTGTATAATTCATGCTGGTGCAGTAATTGGTAGTGATGGCTTTGGATTCGTTTCTATAAATGGACACTTATCGAAAATGCCTCAAGCAGGCAAAGTTATAATTCATAATAATGTAGAGATTGGAGCAAATACTACAATTGATAGAGGATCGATACAAGATACAGAAATATGTAGCGGAGTAAAACTTGATAATTTAATTCAAATTGGTCACAATGTTTATATTGGGAAAAACACAGTAATTGCTGCTCAATGCGGAATTGCTGGTTCAACAAAAATAGGCACAAACTGTATGATTGGTGGTCAAGTAGCTATTGCAGATCATATTACAATAGGTGATAATGTTAAGATTGCTGGAAAATCCGGTGTAATAAAAAACATAAAAAATAACCAAATCATCCAAGGACCTCTTGCATTTGAAATTAAAGATTTCCAAAAATCATATATACACTTTAAAAATCTTGACAATATAATTTCTGAATTTAACAAATTAAAAGCATATATTGATAATGCAAAAAACAATACAAAATAGAATTGTAATTAGTGGAAAAGGACTGCACACAGGAGTCAAAACTAATATAAAGCTTTTACCGGCCAAAGGTAATACTGGAATCAAATTTCAAAGAGTAGACTTGCAGGATAAACCATATATTACTGCATCGATTAGAAATGTTTACAAAACAAATAGAAGAACTGTTTTAAAAGAAAATGAAGCAAGTATTGAAACTGTTGAGCATTTATTAGCTGCAATTTATGCATCCTCAATCGATAATTTAATAATTCAAATTGATGGACCTGAAATTCCGATATTAGATGGAAGCTCTAAAATATTTATTGAAAACATAAAAAAATCTGGAATCATACAGCAAAAAGAAAAAAAAGAAAAATTCGAAATAAATAATTATTTTAAAGTGACAAATGGAGACAACAATTCCCAAATCGAATTTTTTCCTCAAAAAAATTTAGAAATAGAAGTGACCACTGACTATAAATCGTCTGTTATAAGCAAACAAAAAGCAAAATTAAATCAATTATCAGATTTTCAAAAAGAAATTGCACCCGCAAGAACATTTTGCTTTTTACATGAATTAGATCAACTAATGAATCATAATTTAATCAAAGGTGGTGACTTGGATAATGGAATTGTATTTGTAGAAAAAAATACATCCGTTGAAAGTTTAGGAAAATTAAAAAAATTACTACCTAAGACAGTACGAATATTAAAAAAAGGAACATTAAGAAATGTTCAACCACTATGTAAAAATGAACAAGCTAAACATAAACTACTTGATTTAATAGGTGATATATCGCTAGCAGGTTTTGAAATTAAGGGAAAAATTATTGCACATAAACCTGGGCATAAAATTAATGCATTATTTACTCAGGAACTTCTAAAACAAATAAATAAAAAAGAATATACAATGGACGGAAAACCTTTAATGGATATTAATGATATTAAAAAAATATTACCTCATAGAGAACCATTTTTATTCATTGATGAAATAAGATCACTTGAAGAAAACTCTGTTACTGGAATTAAATATGTTAATTCTGATGAATATTATTTTAAAGGACATTTTCCGGGAGCACCAGTAATGCCTGGTGTATTACAAATTGAAGCAATGGCTCAAACTGGCGGAATATTAGCACTTAATAGTGTACCAGACCCCGAGAATTACCTAACTTATTTTATGAAAATTGATAAAGTAAAATTTAAAAGAAAAGTAGAACCAAATTGCATCTTAGTATTTAAATTGCATTTATTATCTCCAATAAGAAGAGGAATCTGTCATATGCAAGCAAAAGCATATGTCAACAATGAAATTGTCACAGAAGCTGAATTAATGGCTAAAATTGTAAAAGAAAGATGAATAAATTAACTAATATTAGTAAATCTGCAAAAATTGGAAAAAATCTAAAAATTGATTCATTCTCATCAATTCATGACAATGTAATAATTGGTGATAATTGCTGGATTGGCTCTAATGTAACTATATATCCAGGAGCAAGGATAGGTTCAAATTGTAAAATTTTCCCAGGAGCTGTAGTATCAGGGATTCCACAAGATTTAAAATTTAATGGTGAAGAAACTAC
>CEQM01027622.1_pt1 | contig 22047 bp, 23 predicted proteins | sample 531111 | NCBI WGS metagenome assembly CEQM01 (sample SAMEA2621278, study PRJEB7988) | marine metagenome | biome: marine biome (ENVO:00000447); feature: deep chlorophyll maximum layer (ENVO:xxxxxxxx); material: "saline water (ENVO:00002010), including plankton (ENVO:xxxxxxxx)" | depth 120 m
CTCTTCTAAAGCAGCATACGCAATAAGTGTTTTAAATATTGATCCTGGAGGATGACTATCCATATAAGTTCTATCAATTAATGGCTGTAATGGATCATTGAGTAATTTGTCTATTGAATCGTTACTCGAAGATATCATGGCATTTGTATCGAAAGTGGGCATTGAAACCTGTGCGAGTATATTGCCTGTTTGTACATCGATAGCTACAGCTGCACCTGCACTATTTAACGGCTTGGGGTTTTGTATAGATGTTTCTAAGCCATCTTCCATAGCGTTAATTAAAGCTGTTTGAGCAATTTCTTGAAGATGACCATCTATTGTGAGAATCAAGTCTGTCCCATTGTGTCCATCTAGTTTAACAAGTTCATTTAATTCTTTACCAGTCGCACTCATTACGCTAATTCTTCGTGAAGGTTTTCCACGTAATTCTGTTTCATAAATCAGTTCTAGTCCTGTTTTCCCTACAAGAGAGTCTTGAGGATAACCAGCAGACAAATAATCTTCCATTTCGATATTATCGAGAGGACCAGTATGACCTAAAATATGTGAATATAGAGTATCTCCAGAATAAATGCGCTGAGGGATTGGGATAACATTTAATGCTTGGATTGTTGATGTTTTCCATTTTATATCGACTGCTTCATGTGAAGATAATGTCTTAAATATGGTGACAGGAGTATATGGATCTAAATTTTTATTATTTTCAAGTAGTTCAAATATTTTCTCTTTTGGGATTTCTATTGTTGAAGAAATAAAATCAAGAATGAACTCTAATTGTTGATCATCTTTTGGTAATTCAGCTGGAGTAATTTGTACTTTATATTGTGGTTCATTAGTTGCGATTAGATTCCCTGTAGCGTCAAATATTTTTCCTCTGGATACCTCTGATTGAATAACAGTCAAATATTCTCCACTAGATAAGATGGGCATGGGGATTGGATTGATAAATTGAATTCGTATGACTTTATACCCAATAATAAGTATTAGGACCATAAAAAATAATCGCACAATCAGAAAACGATAATTTTGTCGAAACATGGATAAGTTATTCAATTCAAATATTTCCTAGTACCCAATATATGACTCAAGGCAAATGTCAGCATTCCAGTTGTAATTCCTGTTATAAAAACTGTTGTGAGAATCTGTTTGTGCAAAGATGAAATAAGTGACAGATCGTCAGTTGCCAACATTAAGAGGAATGTGTAAATCAATGCTGTGACGGCACCTGTTATTGTTGCAATTGTGGATATTTTGACGCGATGATTGAATAAATCTTTTTGTGGGAAAATAATTAAACTTCCACTGATTAATACGATTATAAAAATTAACAAAAAAGTGATACTACTCTCGTTAGAACTTAACCCGAAAAGGATTGTAATAGGGATAATTCCTACTAACGCACTGGTAAAAAAACGATGTGCAAATATCGCAATTAATATTGCTAAAGGTAGATTAGGTACTATCCATGGGTTAATTCCAGTATGTGAATAGATCGAGATATAAATTACTGTTGTGAACAAAACAATTATTTGCCAGAAAAAGATCAATCAACAATCCTTTCTGACTGTTTGGGGAGAATATTGCTTTTATTAGTAATTATCTCTACTCTTTCTACCTTCCGTAGATCACTCAAAGGTTCCACACGAATTGTAGGGTGCATATCTTGATCGATTAGATCAACTGATGTGACTTTACCGATTAATAATCCCCCTGGAATAAGACCACCCATAGCAGACGTAACTACGAATTCATCTACAGAAATTAGTGCATCTTTATCAACAAATTCTAGATTTAAATGATTATGGGCACCTTCGAGTGATCCATATGCGCGAGCACCTTGGACTATTGCAGGTATAGAAGAACGAGTGTCTGTAATTAGTTGTATCCATGATTGTGTTGATGATACATCGCTTATTAATCCAATAAATAAGCCTTCGGGACCTAATACTGCTTGATTGACCTGAACACCATCATTTGATCCTTTACCTACTAAGATCGTCATTCGGCTAGGAATAATATCTCGCGCTATAACATCTGCAGAGAGTATCTCAACGTGATCACTTAATACTTTTTGTTGATTAGTTGGATAGAGTTGTTTTAGTGCTAATTGTTCGCGTGTACTACTTAATTGAACTTGTAAATTATTGACTTTTTTTCGCAGGAGCAAATTTTCTTCTACGAGTGTATTACTAATAATAAACTGACTCGCAAGATCAATTAATGGATTTGTGAGATTCGTAGTAATTTCAAATGACTTAATAAAAGGTTGTTCGAATTTGGATTCTATAAATTTTAGGGCACTTTCGTTAGCAATTAACAAACTTGTCGAAAGTAAGAAAGCAGTTGTTAACACGACAGTGAGTACTGTGCGATTCATATTTATATCTTCAACTAGTTAATTGTCATTATCGATATCTTTGTTTTGTTGCCAGGGAAGATTGAATTTTCTCAAGTGTTTCGGTTTCCTCTAATGCCTCACCACATCCTCTAACTACACTTCGTAAAGGATCTTCAGTTACATAGACTGGAAATCTGGTCTCATTAGCGAGTCTCCTATCCAATCCTTTTAATAATGAGCCACCTCCGGTCATTACTATTCCGTGCGACATTAAATCAGTAATTAATTCTGGTGGAGTACTTTCAATCGTGTCTCTTACAGTACGAATTATTTCATTCGTTACAGTCGATAAAGCATCTCTTATTTCTATAGTTGATACTTCGACTAACTTTGGTAAGCCAGTAGCTAAGTCTCTACCACGTAATTCGATAGTCTCTTCATTGTCCAAAGGAAAAGCAGTTCCTGCTGCTATTTTAATTTCTTCTGCGGTTCGTTCACCTAATAATAAATTATGAAACTGACGTGCGTACATAATAATGGCGTCATCCATAGCATCACCTGCTGCTCGTACTGAAGCAGATTTGACAATCCCTCCAAGTGCAATAACTGCTACTTCTGTGGTTCCTCCACCTATATCTACAACCATTACACCGGATGGTTCCATCACATCTAATCGTGCTCCAATTGCTGCAGCCATTGGTTCTTCTAGGAGATACGTTGATCTGGAACCAGCACCTGCAGCAGCATCTAACACAGCTCGTTTTTCTACTTCAGTTGCTCCTGAAGGTATTCCGATTACCAATCGTGGTCGAGGTAGTCCGGGAGCAAATTTTTCATGTACAGATTTAATGAAATATTGAAGCATTAACTCTGTTGCACGGAAATCTGAGATTACACCATCACGTAATGGTCGTGCAGCTACAATGGTCGAAGGAGTGCGACCAACCATTCTTTTTGCATCTGAGCCAATTGCTAAAATTTTTTTTGTTATTTTATCAACAGCCACCACTGATGGTTCATCGAGTACTATTCCACGTCCGCGAACATTGACTAAAGTATTTGCAGTGCCTAAATCGATTCCAATATCATGAGAAAATCTCCCAAGAAAAGAAGACAATGGATTGATCATCGTAACTCACAAGCAGGGGAGTAATTGTTTATGGTTAATAAGAGTATACATCTTAGCTAAACGGTATATCAACTTTTTTAAGAATTGAGACGATATACCCTTGTGCTTCCATCGCTTCCTGAAATGATACGGTTTTTCTGAATTAAGGATCGTAGTGCTGTAGCGAGATGTCCACCATCAGTCTCTATCATTTTATTGATGTCTTTTTTTGAAAGTTGTTCATTTTCGCCTAGTGCATTTTCAATTATTTCTTCAAGTTCAATTAAACTTGGCATAAGTTCCTTTCTCTAATTAAGCATCTTTTTGCTTTGCTAGATAATTAATGAATTCGTCTTCGTTTATTATATTAATTCCTAATGCTTTTGCTTGTTCTATTTTTTTACCACCATCTACGCCAAACACCAAGTAATCGAGTTGCTTGGTTATGGTTCTACTATATCTTCCTCCTAAACTGTTAATTAAATTTTCGAATTCACTTCGTGACCATGTTTTAAACTTTCCTGTACATGCAAATATTAGTCCGTTTAAATCACCATCTATAATTTGCCTATTTACTGATGTATTTAAGCCTAAATCTAATAAATTCTTAATTAGATGTTGATTTCTATCGATTGAAAAAAAATGTGCGATTGAATTCGCTGTGACATTACCGATACCTTGTATTTGAGCTATATCGTCAGCAGTCGCAATAGTGAGGTTGTCCAAATTCTTAAATGACTGGACTAGTAATCTTGCAGTCTCATTACCAACATGACGTATGCCTAGTCCAATAAGTAATTTTTCGAGAGGTTGTTTCTTACTTTCTTCAATACCAATGAATAAATTTTTAAGTGTTTTTTCACCATAGCCTGGCAATTCGATTAATTCTGAATAATGATTTTTTAGAGTATAAATATCTGCAAGTGACCGTAAAAAATTTAAATTTACTAATTCTTTTGAACGCTCTTCCCCAAAGCCTTCAATATCCATGGCAGTTTTGCTTGCAAAATGTTCTATTTGACGGCTTATTTGTGCTGGACAAGCACTGTTTGAACAGTAGTGAGCAGCGTTGTCGAGATCTTTTTTAACTGTGCTATTACAACTTGGACAAGTAGTCGGCATCATAAATTGAGTGACATTTCCCAATTTGCGATTTGCGAGAATTGGAGCTACTACTTGTGGAATTACATCGCCTGCCCTTTGAATGATGACATCATCTCCAGCACGCAGATCTAATTTTTGAATATGATCAAAATTATGGAGCGTTGCCATACTAATTTTTGCCCCTCCAACTATGACAGGCTCTAGTTTCGCATAAGGTGTAATTACACCAGTTCTTCCTATGGAAACTTCGATTTTTTGAAGTTTTGTTACTGCTTGTTCTGCCGGAAATTTCCAAGCTATTGCCCATCTGGGCTCTCGACCTGCAACTCCTAATTGTTTTTGTATTTGTAAGTTATTAACTTTAATTACTACTCCATCAATATCGTAATTAAGTGAATCTCGTTGCTTTTCCAATTTTTCACAGTAATCGACCACTTCATCAATCTTTGTAAATTTTTTGATTAATGGGTTGATAGGAAATCCTTTTTTTTGCAGCCATTGTAATGCATCGAAATGATAGTCGAATTCTTGTGTTTCAGAACTATACCCTAGTTGATATATAAACATATTTAATTTTCTGGATGCTGTAATTTTTGGATCGAGTTGTCGTAATGATCCTGCTGCAGTATTACGCGCATTCATATAAAGTTGTTCTTCTGCTTTTATTCGTTCTTGATTGATTCGTTCGAATTCTGATTTCGATAGATATGCCTCGCCTCTAACCTCAAATATTTCTGAAGTTGTATCTGCTTTGATTCTTAAGGGTAAAGTTCGGATAGTTCGAAGATTGGCAGTTATATCTTCACCTGTTTGTCCATCTCCTCTTGTTGCTCCCTGAGAAAATATCCCTGAGTTATAGATTAATGAAATTGCTAATCCATCAATTTTTGGTTCACACACATAATCTATTTTTTTATTTTCTGAATTGTCCTTTACTCGTTTGTCCCATTTGAGCAGTTCCTCTTTGTTAAAAGCATTCGCAAGAGATAGCATAGGTTCGCTATGCGTATAAGTATTAAATTCTGTAAGTGGTTCTCCACTGACTCGTTGTGTGGGAGAATCATTTGTAATTAATTCAGGGAAAATTCGTTCTATTTCACGAAGTTCTTCTAAAAAATTATCGTATTGTGAATCACCAACGATTGGACTGTTAAGGACATAATATTGGTAATCATGAGCATGTATTAGCTCTCTTAATTCAACAGCACGTGCTGAAGCTGCTGTATGTCGAGATAAGTCACTAGTACTATTGTTTTTTGAAGGTATCGATTTCACTGTTTAAATTATAACTATATTTGCTAAAGTACAGAAATAGTACTTTTTTGAAAGGTCAAAATGACTGCAATCTATGATAACAAAATTGTGACCATTATAGATTATGGCGCTGGAAACTTACGGAGTGTAGCACGCGCAGTGAGTCATGCGGGTTATAAACCTTTGATTACTAGTGACCCTACTGATATACCAGAAGCTTGGTCGTTGATCGTTCCTGGTGTTGGAGCTGCTGCAGATACTATGCATAATCTTCAAACAGGAAGTTTTATCGAACCTATTCTTGATTACACTAAATCAGGGCGTCCATTTCTCGGTGTCTGCATGGGAATGCAAGCACTCTTTGACTCGTCTGATGAAGATGGATTTCAGAAATGTTTAGGAATATTGGCTGGTAAAATCATTCGATTTCCCCAAGGTTCAATTATTCCACATATGGGCTGGAATACAGTACGTTTTGGAAATGAAATTCCACTTTTTAGTAATATAAAAAATGAATCCTATTTTTATTTTGTTCATTCGTATCATGCAGTACCTGATAACAATGACAATGTACTCGCAGAAACACAATATGCAAGTAAATATGTGCCAGCGATAGTTGGTAAAGAAAATCTTATTGGAACACAGTTTCATCCAGAGAAATCTGGTCAAGCAGGACTGCAGTTATATAAAAATTTCCTTGATTTAGCTTATGAACAAAAAAGTATCTGTGCATAATTTTCATAATGAAAGTAGTTGATAATGGAAGTGATACCTGCGATAGATATTCGGGATGGAAAATGTGTTCGTTTAACCCAAGGTCAATATGATCAAGAAACAATCTTTGCTGATGATCCTGTGGAAGTTGCAAAGAAATGGCAAGATTTAGGTGCCACACGATTACATATTGTGGATTTGGATGGTGCAAAAAATGGGGAACAAATCAATTCTCGATTACTGTATGAAATTCTTCAAGCAGTTGAAATACCTGTTCAATGTGGCGGTGGTATACGTGATTTTATGACATTAAAATCTGTTATAGAAAATGGTGTCGATCGAGCAATTGTCGGAACAGCTGCGGTGACGAATGAGACTATAATTACAGAAGGTATTTCCTTTGCCAAAGAAAAGGTTGTAATTTCTGTTGATGCACGCGATGGATTAATCAGTCTAGATGGTTGGACTAAATCAACAACAATTGATGCAGTTGATTTTATCAATAAACTCGAACAATTGGGTGTAGAAAGAATCGTTTATACTGATATCAGCCGTGATGGTATGGAGGAAGGGCCTAATTTTGAAATGTATGAGAATGTTATTCAAAAAACCTCTATAAATATTATTGCAGCTGGTGGAGTGACATCATTGTCAGATATTCTGAGACTTCGTGAATTTGGGATAGAAGCGGCGATTATTGGGCGGTCTCTATATACAGGCCAAATACAATTAGAAGACGCTTTGTCATTATAATTTTCGGAGATTACCTTGCTTACCAAACGAATTATCCCTTGTTTTGATGTAGATCATGGCAGAGTTGTGAAAGGTATTTCATTTGTTGAATTACGTGACGCTGGTGATCCAGTTGAACTGGCCACTCAATATGATGCAAATGGTGCAGATGAATTAGTTTTTTTAGATATTACTGCCTCATCTGATTATCGTGATAGCGTGTATGACTTAATTGCCGAAACTGCTGATCAAATCTTTATTCCCTTAACAGTTGGTGGAGGTGTTCGTTCACCTGAAGATGTTCGAAAAATGTTAGAACATGGAGCTGATAAAGTATCAATCAATACTGCAGCTATTGAATCCCCACAAGTAATTAGTGATAGTGCTCGTCGTTTTGGTCCACAGTGTATTGTCGTTGCTATGGATGCAAAGAAAATAGCAGATAGCAAATGGGAGATTTATACACACGGTGGTCGTAATGCTACAGGTTTAGATGCCATTGAATGGGCTCAACAAGCTACAGATCGCGGTGCAGGTGAATTGTTGATTACTTCGATGGACACTGATGGCCATCAAGAAGGATATGATATTGATCTCTTACGTACTGTTCGCAACACAGTTGATGTGCCCATTATTGCTTCAGGAGGCGCTGGAACTCCTGAACATTTGTATGATGCACTAACTGTTGGAGGTGCTGATGCTGTCTTGGCTGCATCAATTTTTCATTTTGGAAAATATACAATTCAAGATTTGAAAAACTATCTACAAAGACGTGGACTTCCTATGCGCCCAGTGGAATAAAAGAGATTGAATTTATTTGGAGTAAAAGATGGGTAATGCACCACTGATTCGAAATATAGAGTTGACGAGATATGATATTCCTGTTGAGGATGTTGGGAAAGATCTTAGCTGGGCAATGGGCGCCTTCTATGAACCAGGCACTACGGGTTATCGACACCTTTTAGGCATACGTATTAATACCGATACTGGTGTCACAGGTGAATACATGAGTAGCGCTCCGGGCACTTTTGAACAAATACAAAGTTTTGCTCCATTTCTCATAGGGAAGAATGCTACGAACAGAGAGCTTTTTTACAATCAAGCAAAAATTCTGCTACGAAAACAGGATCGAATGGGGATAGGTCCAATCGATATTGCTTTGTGGGATTTCGCTGGAAAATTATATGAAGCTCCGATCTACCAACTGCTGGGTGGACACAGGGAAAAATTTCCTGCATATGCCAGTACGTATCATGCTGACAGGTCAAAGGACGGATTAAATAGTCCTAGCGCTTATGCTGATTTTGCTCAGCAATGTCTCGAATTAGGTTATCGAGGATTCAAGATTCATTCATGGGCAGAGGTTGATATACAAAGAGAAATAAACACAGTTAATGCTGTAGGAAATATGGTTGGTGGAAAAATGGCATTGATGATAGATCCATGTTGTGTATATGACACTTTTGCTGACACTTTAGCTGTAGGTAGAGCTTGTGATGAGAAGGATTTCTATTGGTACGAAGATCCAATGAGAGACGGTGGGACATCTTTATACGCACATAAGCAACTTAAAAAAATGCTAAAAACACCTCTTCTACAAGGAGAACATCTTCATCTTGTAGAAGCACATACAGATATGGCAATAGCTGAATCAACTGATTTTTGGAGAGCAGACCCAGAATATGATGGAGGTATTACAGGAGTTATGAAGATTGCTCATGCAGCTGAAGGTTTTGGGATGGACGTAGAATTACATATTGCGGGTCCAGCTCAGCGTCACTGTATGGCGGCTATGCGAAATTCTAATTTTTATGAAATGGGATTGGTCCATCCAAAAATATCGAACCTAGTGCAACCACCAATTTATTCATGTGGATATACGGACCAACTTGAATCGATAGATAAAGATGGATATGTGGAAGTACCTAAAGGTCCAGGTTTAGGTGTAGAATATAATTGGTCTTATCTAGAAAAATATAAATTAGATGGTCTGATTATCGGATAGGGTTTTGTGACCTAGGTACTGATTATATTAAGCTAGGGATATCAAGAAAAAACTAGCTACTAACTAATAATTCTTGACTTCTTTGCTCTGCTTTTATTGAAAATTCATGTGCGAAATATGAACTCAAACCTGTATATTGCTCGGGGTCAAGGAGTCCTAATATTTCTTCTTTTGTGAGCTGGTTAGCTACATCTGGTTCTTCTTGCAATGTTTCAGTAAATGCTCTTTGTTCATTAACAGATCTTTGCGCTGCTTCGTACACTGCATCATGTGCTTTTTGTCGGCCCATTTTATGACCTAATTCCAACATAATTCTCTCAGAGAGTATCAAGCCACCACTGAGATCAAGATTTTCTCTCATCCTGTCCGGAAAAACCTTTAAACCAGAGAATATTTCAATTAGCGTATTCGTAATTTGTCCCATCAATACACATGTCCTATCGATCGCTGAATTGATCATGACACTTGTGGCTGCATCTGCTTCATGCTCAGTTTGCATTGCCTCTAATGACATAGGGACAAAGGTTCTAATTTCTGATGCCCAGGCAATAACACTTTGACATAAACGCGGATTGCGTTTTTGGGGCATAGTAGATGATCCAACAGCACCTACAGGGACAGGCTCTTCTACTTCACCAAATTCCTGTTTCATCATGATATATATTTCACGAGATATTTTGCTGGCAGTAGCAGCGAGCATTGCAAGAAGAGTAATGTATTCAGTGAGATGATCTCCAATGACTCTGGAAGGCATTGTCATGGAACCCAGCCCTAACTCTTTGCCTATAAGCCTTTGTGTTTCAAGGCCTTCGATACCAACAGATGCCATAGTCCCTGCACCTCCTCCAAGCATTGCAACAAAAATTCTCCCCTCACATTCTTCTAAGCGATCAGTGTGTCTAATTAATTCATCGATCCATACTGCTACTTTATAACCAAAAGTTGCAGGAACAGCGTGTTGGCCGTGGGTTCTACCTGGCATGGCATAATCTTTAGTTTCTTCTGCTAATTCCCCAAGTATATGAAGCAAGTTCCCTAGATCTCTTAAGTAACTGTCATGGCATTTTTTAATTAACAAAATTTTACCTGTTTGTGTAATATTTTGTGTTGTGGCACCCCAATGTATATACCCTCCTGCTTCTTCTCCACATACTCTATCCAACTCCCATATGAGTGGGACCAATGGGTGCCCTGTTTTATCTAAACCATCGTAAATATTTTGGAGCTCTAATAATTCTAATTTTGCATTCTCAGTTATTATCTCTGCAGCTTGCAACGGAATGATTCCTTGACTTGCTTGGGCGCGTGCCAACGCTGATTCAACATCTAAGTAGGATTGAAAAATGTTGGACTCATTAAAAATTTCACTAACGAGCGTCTGATTCTTAATATGAGGTGCCATTTTTATCCATCTCTTTCTTCGTGCTGCAAAAATTGTTTACTAATTATTATATTAAGTAATGATTTTTTTAGATTGATCAACAAAATATTAGATATTTCTTTAGATCAAAACCCTGTCTCTTGAACGGTATATAAGTAGGATCAATTCTACCTAATGCAATTAATGCTTGCGGATTCCAGTCATCATCTAAATCAAGAGATTCTTTCACTTCGTTAGGGGCATAAAGAGGTGCAGAAATCCAGTATGCACCTATATCCATGGAGGAAGCTGCAAGTAATATATTTTCCAATGCCGCTCCAAATGAATGTAACGCCAAACCCCATTCTGCAGTATTTCTACGATCGTCAACATACTGATTAAGCCCTTCACTAACTAAACATCCTAAAAGTAAAGTTGGTGCATTCTTTATTTCTTGCGATGAACGTTGTAGCAATTTTGTTATTTGATCATTTTTTACACCATCTCGAATAAGGTCTTTTTTCCAGGCACTTCCCATCGCTATGGTTAAACTATTTCGTTTGTCTTGCGAAATATGAGCAAATCGCCATGGCTGTGTATGGTGTGGTGCAGGTGCTAACACTGCTAGCTCGATTAGTGAATGAATTTCTTTTTCAGAAAGTTCAGGCCCGATTAAGCCTCTAATGGACCTGCGATTTCGTATTGTTTCTTGCGTCTCATTCCTTGTCATTATGAAAATCTTCCATTTGTTCAAATATCTTGTTTGTTTCGTTACCTAGTTGGGAGGAGAGTATTTCAAGATCTTCTAAGGTATCGACGTCTCGCTTTAAAATTTCAATATCTAATTCACGATATAAAACATCTTTCTGAATAGCTGATGCTTTATGTTTTTTACCAGAATCGGATCCAAAAGCTGGTTCGATGATATTTGGAGGAGAGAGAGCAAGCACTGAGGTTCCACCGTCGTCATTGCGAATTATTAACACCCCTGGTAATTCAAGATCGCGAATATCGTCGATCACAAAATTGACATGTTTGCTAGTGAGTTGTGGGAGGTCACCTTGAAATATTACTACAGAATCTGCAGTAGATAGATTTTCATGTGCTAGAGCTGTTTTTATTGCAGCATTAGTTCCTTTACCTTCATCGATAATACTTATTACTTCATATTGTTTAATGGTCTTGTGTATTTTTTCATCCGGACTGACTATGGCGATAATGCCATTGAAATTTAATCGTATTGCATTGAGCATATCGATGAGCATGGACAAGACGAATGTTTCTCTTAATTGATAATTTGATTTTTCGAACAATCTTGATTTACTAGTGGCTAATGGTCCTACTGCTATCAGAACAACGATTGTTTTACTATTTTTCATTGATTTTTGTTATGAATTCTTTTGCAAAAGATATTCGTTTTAATCGATTATCCATGATTGTGTCCATTGTCATTGTTTTTATATTTAATTCATTAATTTCTTTGATCAAGTGACTGTCTTGAATATCGAATATAAATGTATCGATTAATTTTTGATATATTTTTGCTACTCCTAAAGGTGAAACAGCATGGCCCATCGATTTCATCATTTTTGCTGCTGGACCTTTGATCGCTTGTCCCCCAACAATTGGTGATATGGCAATTTTTTGTGCAGAGGATGCAATAATATGTTCACGAATTTGTGGAACAGCTAGGATTGGATCTATTGAAACGAACGGATTGCTTGGCGCAAAAATGATGAAATCTGCCTCTGTGATCGCATTTAAGACTCCTGGAGCAGGTGTAGAGAACTTGGCGTTAGGAAATTGAATATTTTTTACATATTCTTCTGTTTTTCGGCGTACAAAATATTCTTGAAATTCTAGTTCATCATTTTCAGTAATTATTAATGTTGGATGTCTATCGTTCGTAACAGGAAGTAACTTGATTTGGATGTCATTGTTTTTCGCTAATAATTGTGTAGCTTCAGATAAAGTGTTTCCATTAAGAAGAGCCTCATTTCTTAATATATGCGTAACTAGATCTTTATCACCTATCTGGAACCATTCATTATTTGTTACTGAGTTTATTTCATTCAGTATTGAAAAAGTATCATCTTGAATACCCCATCCTAACGGACCTTCCTTTTCGGCAAGAGTATAAATTAAGGTATCTATATCAGGTGAGATATGGAATCCATGCCAAATAAAGTCATCGCTAACGTTGATAATTGCATTGAGATCTTTGACATTTTCGACAGCATGTTGAAGTCCATATAAAAATTTTGCAGCACCGACCCCTCCACACAGCACTGTCATTTTCATAATAAAACCTAGCCCTCATTGTCTTCTGAGTTACGAACTGCCTCAAAAGCTGCTATAGCAACTTGAATTTGTTCATCATCTGCTTTTGATGTGGTTAATTTTTGTAATGCAATGTTACATGTGAGCAATAATTTTATTGGAAAAAAGCTCTGTTTTTTTGAACCTATTCGAATTATCTCATAAGCGATTCCTGCAATTATTGGAATAAATAGTATTCTAGACACGATATGCCACCAAAAAGGAGCAGAACCTACGAATATTAATAAAATGCCTGAAACTAATACAACTGTTAACAAAAACGACGTTCCACAGCGTGGATGTTCTTTTGCTTGCCTTCGAATCGATGCAACATTTATCTGAGTTTGTTGTTCGTATGCTTGAATAGTCTGATGTTCTGCTGCGTGGTACTGGAATACTCTTCTGATTTCATCTGACTTTCCAATAACCCATATATAACCAACAAGAAAAAGAAGTCGACTGAATCCTTCTATAAATAGTGATAACCATCGAATTGGGAAAAATGTGTAGCTTAATGAACTAAACAGTACAGGAATAATAAAAAAGAAAACAATAGAAATTGATAGTGTGATAACAAGGCCAACAGCCCCAGATTTTCCCAATGCCGGGATTTTTGATCGTTCAGTAGTATCGCCTGCGGCTATAGCACTTGACCACCTTAACGATCTTGACCCAATTACCATTGATTCTGCCAGAATTGAAAGTCCACGGACAAATGGTATGGATTTTAAGTAGTGCAATATTTTATTACTGCTGCTAATGGAATCAGTTGCTGTAATTATTTCACCTTCAGGAGTTCGAAGTGCTATCCCGAAATATTTTCGACCTCTTATCAAGACACCTTCGATAAGTGCTTGCCCGCCGTAATTTGATACGGAATTAGGATTTTTTAAAGTATTTTGTGGGTTATCTGGCATACCTGTGCTCTGTAAGACTCCTTGTTTTGTCTATAGCTTACACAATTCACCCTTATAACTTACAAATCCATACAAAAGATCTATGAAAGTAAAAATTAAAATTCTTGTAAAAGAGGAAAATTCTCTATAAATCTGATATATATTTTTATATATAACTGCTGAATGGAGGGAATATGTCTAGTGATGCTATAGCACTGCGGTCACATTTGATGCGCCGTGTCGGTGTAGGTGCAACTCGTAACGAATTAGAAGCAATTGAAAATGTTCCTTACGAAGAACTAGTAGAAAAATTGCTATATCCCTTAGATGAACCTTATCCAACAGATGACTTGAACATGCGTTATTTCCCAGCAATTCACCAAGCGCCTGGAGGAATTAGTTCTCCTGACAGTGTCCTTTTAGCAGCAAATATATGGATATTTAATATGGTGAATGGTAGAGACCCACTACGTGAAAAAATGGCTTTATTTTGGCATCATGTTTTAGCAACAGCATGGTTTAAATCTGAAAATTCTACTGCAATTGTTAATCAAATCAACACATTTCGTAAGAATGGGTTATTGAATCTACGTGAAATACTTTTAGATGTCTCACGCGATCCTGCAATGATTGATTGGTTGGATAATTGTGAAAATCATTCAAATGAAATTAATGAAAACTATGGAAGAGAATTGCTCGAATTATTTTCTATGGGTATAGGAAATTATACAGAAGATGACATTAAATCTGCATCTCGTGCTTTTACTGGATGGACTTTCCAGCAACCTGTTCCTTTATATCCATATGGACTTTTGGGTACAAAATTTGAATACCATGAAGAAGATCATGATGATGGCGAGAAAGAATTTTTAGGACACACAGGTAACTTCAATGGGGAAGATATTATTGACATAATTGTCCAGCAAGATGCTTGTGCTCGATTTATCTCACGCCATCTTTATAATTTCTTTGTTGCTGATGAATCACAAGTTCCCGCTTGGAACATTGAAGAACCACGAGATCCAGAAGCTGTTCAAATCCTTTGTGATGCCTTCCGAGAATTTGATGGTGATATGCGTGCTGTGATGCGAGTTTTACTGAACTCTGATTTTTTCAAGAACACACGATTTTCAAAGGTTAAAAGTCCTGCTGAATTTGTAGGCGGAGCCATTAAGCTTGCAAATTGGCCACATGTGCCAGATCCAACAATGTCAGAATGGGGTGCTGCCACAACAGCTATGGGTCAAAAACTACTCGATCCTCCTACCGTTGAAGGATGGCATACAGGTAAAGAATGGCTTGATGGGGGAACGCTTACAGAGCGAGTTAATTTTGCAGTAGGTCAGGTGACTGATATCGACAAACCAGGAGTTCGATCAATGATCGATCGATTACGTAATCATGAAGGCCCTGTAACTCCAGATAGTTTTGTAGGTGAAGTGCTGGACTTTGTTGGTCCGATTATTCCTTCTGAAGAAACTTTAAGTACTCTAAATGAATTTGCAGCTGAAGAAGGTGATCTGGTTTTTGATAACAATGAACAAAATAGTGAAGAACGTGTCGGTCGAATGATGCAATTAGTTGTAGCATGCCCCGAATATCAATTCGCATAAATAGTAGATTGGAGCAATGATGAAGAAAATAAACGGACAAGATCCAGTTGTAGTAGTAATTCAGCTAACGGGTGGTCTGGATTTCATGAACACAATTATCCCTCATACTAGCGATTATTATCGTGATGCACGCCCTACAGTTGGAATATCTTCCAATGATGTATTACCACTGAATGACTCATTAGGATGGCATCCTGCGACATCTGCATTAAAGGAACTTTATGATAATGGTAATGTTGCAGTTGTTCAGGGTATCGGATATGAAAATTCGAGTCGTTCACATTTCCGTGCTATGGATATTTGGCATACTTGTGAGCCTACAAAAATTGCAACAGAAGGATGGTTAGCTCGAGTAACTCGTGATATCGATCCATCTGGACTTAATCCACTAACTGCTGTGAGTTTTGGTAGAGGGTTGCCTCGTGCTTTGGCAGCACCAGGGGTGACAGCAACTTCAGTAGGTGATTTAGATAATTTTGGTCTAATGACTAAAGTGTCAGTTGAACAGGAGAGAGCGCAAGATTTAGATATTTTCAAACGAATGTACACTCCAGGTGTTGGAACTGGTATTGTCCATGATTATTTAGCACAAACTGGACGTGATGTTCTTCGTGGCGCAGATATGCTGAAGGATGTCCCTTCTCAATATACTTCGACCATTGAATACAGTGACAATTCGATTGCGAAAGCTCTGCGTGATGTTGCTCGAGTACACACTGCTCGTCTTGGAACACGTGTTTTTTATACTCAACATGGTGGATATGACTACCATGCGTTACAGCCAGAGACTCATCCAAGATTACTCACTGAACTGACTGAGGCTATATCCGATTTTATGGCTGATTTGCGTGAGCATAATGCTGCTGAAGAGGTAACAGTTCTAGTGTTTACCGAATTTGGAAGACGTGTTAAAGATAATGGTTCTGGAACAGACCATGGTTCAGGAGGTGGTGCATATATTATTGGTGAACATGTGTCTGGTGGGCTGTACGCTGAATACCCATCGATAAAGCCGAATGATTTACTTTATGGTGAGGATCTGAAACACCAAATTGATTTCCGTGGCATCTACGGAACAGTCCTTGAGCAATGGATGTCTATGGATCCAACACATATTGTTGGCGGTCAATTTGAGCAAATTCGACCTTATAGTATTTCTGCCTAGCAAAATAAGTGAGATAAATTATGACGATTGAAACATCAAAAAATACAGATTATGAGATTCTCTTGCGTGCTGGATTTCCTTATGTACGAACTTTAGGTATGCGAAGACTTACTTGGTACCCTCGGGATTTTGTTCTTACTGATGATCGAATTTATTCATTAGCACGTATGGAATCCACTGGTAGCGTACGGGTTATTAGTCTTGAGGATGAAGATTTAGGTCCTTTTGGTCCGAGCTGGATTTGGCCTTCTTCTATTATTCATGATGAAGAAACTGGTTATCTATATATTTCTGATGAAGCAACACATCAGATCACAGTCTTAAATTCTGATGGATCAGAAGTTACTCGATGGGGTGTACACGGTACTGAACCAGGTCAACTTAATCGTCCTGCTTTCATGGCTTTTTCGCAATCTGGTGATATCTGGATTGCTGATGCCCTAAATCATCGTTTGCAACTTTTTTCAAAAGAAGGCGAATTCATCAAAACATTTGGTGAATTTGGTGCTGCACCAGGATCTTTCGATACACCATGGGGTATCGCTATCGATCTCAACGACGATATTTATGTTTCTGACTGGCGAAATGACCGGATACAAAAATTCTCTTCTAAGGGAGATTTTATTATGGAATTTGGTTCTAGCGGTTCTGCTCCAGGAGAACTCCTACGACCTGCAGGTATTGCCGTTGATAAAGATGGAGATATTTACGTATGTGATCGAGGTAACGATCGTGTTGAATTGTTTGATCGCAACGGGAGATATGTAGAGCAATTTATTGGTGATGCAACACTATCAACCATGGCTCGCATTTATATATTGGCAAACGCCAAAGTATTACGGTTACGTGATATGACTGACTTAGAAGATCAAAAAAGATTCCGTGCTCCTAGTTCTATTAGTTTAGATGATGCGGGTAATATGTATGTTGCAGACTCGAACCGTCACCGCTTTCAAGTCTATAAAAAAGAATCATATCGATTAAATGCTGAGGATGTTATGGATCTACCACGTTCTCCTCATTTATATACGGTCTAAATATGCCGTTTATGATCGGTTTTGCAGAGAACCGACGTAATATGTTACAAGCTGAGCTGATGAGATTTTTAGATGAACTACCTCCGCTCGGTGTGCAGCAAATATTTGTAATCGGTGATTTTGCTTTATCACATGTTGGCATTGAAACAGCACTTGAATTACTCATTATTCAAGAAACAGATGAACCTTTTCATAGGAGGTCTGACTTTTTTGTCGATCATCTACGCCCGCGTATTGAAACACGGTTTTATGTCTATACTCCTGATGAATTTGATCAATTAAAGGATATTGATCCTTTTCTCGTAAGACATATCAATCAATCGGAGGCTGTGTATGCAATTTAATGAAGTGCAATGCTGGCATGATCAAGCTCAACATGATCTTAGTGATGCTCGCTATTCAGCCACAGGTGGCCGACACGCCTTGGCATGTTTTCTCTGCCATCAAGCTGGTGAAAAAATTATGGTTGCGTACTTATACGCTGTCGGTGCTGAAAAAGTATGGGGTCATTCCCTTTCAGATTTATGTGAGGATGCAATGGCCTTTGATGCTTCGTTTGATTTAGTCAAGTCAAATGCGGCTCATTTAGATAAGCATCACCTGGGAACACGATATCCCACAGGAATTCCTGCTGGTATACCAGCAGAATCATATGATGAAATTGATTCGAATCGTGCGCTTGCTATAGCAGAAGAAGTAATAAAATTTGTTAATGAAAAATTAAAACTAATAGATCAAAATCTAATTCAATCCTAATCATCTTTTGAAGCAGTATCTTCTATTGTGGCATCGACATCGTCTTCTGTTTGACTGTATCGTCTCCTGAAACGCTCTACACGCCCTTGAGTATCTACTATTCTTTGTTCGCCGGTAAAAAATGGATGACTTTCAGATGTGATGTCTAATCGAACAACGTATGCCTCGACACCATCTACAGTACGTTTTTCGTCTGAGGTCATAGTAGAATTTGTTAGAAATTCAAATCCATTTGATACATCTAAAAATAAAACTGGGTGATAATCGGGATGAATATCTGATTTCATATTATACCTCTGATATCGATACTTGCTTACGACGTCCTTTTGAGTATGGGCTGTAACGTACGGTGCCATCAATTAATGCGAAAAGTGTATGATCTCTTCCCAGACCAACATTTTGTCCAGGATGAACACGAGTTCCTCTTTGACGAACTAATATGCTACCGGCTGTTACAGATTCTCCGTCGTGACATTTAATTCCAAGTCTCTTTGACTCTGAGTCTCGACCGTTTCGAGTTGAACCACCTGATTTTTTATGTGCCATATTGCTCTCCGATTTTAGCCTGTAGTGATCGTATTGATTTGCAAGCTAGTAAGATGTTGTCGATGTCCACGCATTCTTTTTTGTCGAGTTTTACTTTTGTAGTGAAAATACGTAACTTTTTTGTCGCGTATATGTGCTTCAATCGTAGCTGATACTGAAGCGCCGTTCACTAATGGTGTACCAACTTTCGTTTGTGCATCTTCTTCAATAATTAAAACTTCATCTAAAATAACGTCAGAACCTGCAGGTAAATCAATTTGATCAACATTAATTCGATCACCTTCACGTACTCGATATTGCTTACCGCCAGAACGAATGATAGCGTACATAAAAATCTCTCTTCATAAAGTTACGATGTATTATTTTAGTGAGCTTATATTTTTCGGTCAATTTTTCTGTACAAGAGATATATTAGGAAATAAATGGATATTTTTATCGAATTAGCACTTAATCCGATTGATGCCTTTAACTGGCTCACCGATGAAATTTTTCGATTCTTAAATGGTTTATTTGATCGCTATGGACTCCCTGTAGTCTTTTTTGCAGCCTTACTTGAAGCAACTGTGGGACTAGGCATTATAGTCCCAGGTGTGCTTTTAATGTTTTTGGGTGGTGCGTACGTAGGTAATGATTCTTGGCTTTCACTTGGATCGGTTCTTTTGATGACTATTAGTGGCACAATCATTGGAGATACTTTTTCGTATAGTGTTGGCCGATGGGGTTCGAAATTTGTTGAGAACACTCGGTTGGCACCTTCAGTTAAAATAGGGCGTGCCTTGGTCGGAAGTAAGACAATATGGATTATACCTTTTTATCATCTTCATAATGCAACGCGTGCAATTGGTCCTCTCGGTGCAGGTATTGTAAGAATACCGTTGCCGATATGGATGCCTTTAGATTACATCGGTGCAGTAATTGCTAATTTAGTTTGGGTAGGAAGTGGGGCAATATTCGGGACAACATTGCTTACTCCAGATGGCCTACTGAAGGAAAATTTAATACTTCGTATCGCACTTATTGTATTAGCAGTGATTTGGTTTTTACTTCTTCAAAAAATAATGGTCGATAAATGGCAAGAAGTAATTAACAAAAAATAGTTCTGAATCTTCAGATGGAATATCAGCAAATCGAACTAATCAGAAGTAATATTACTTTGACCCCAGGCTAAACCAGGTTGCCCTTGCCCTTTGGGTTCTTTTTCTTTTTCCTCATCGTCTTCAATTGCAGTCGGAGGATTTTCAGATAAATCAGCATCTGGTAAATGGCGACCTTCTGAAGGGCCTAGTAATGTATGTAGAGCATCACCTTCAATGGTCTCAGTAACTGAGAGAGCACTTGCTAATTTATCAAGTGTGTCACGATGCTCATTCAATAACTCTGTGCACCTTTGATGTGCATCTTCAATGACACGACGTACCTCTTCATCGATTTCTTCAGCTGTTCGCTCTGAATAATCTCGCTCTTCTGATATATCTCGTCCCAAAAAAACCATAGATTGTCTACGACCAAATGTGCGTGGGCCCATTTTTTTGCTCATTCCCCACTGAGTAACCATGTCTCTGGCCAGACGGGTTACTTTCCCTATATCGTCATGGGCGCCTGTAGTCATTTCACCGAAGACCATCTCTTCTGCTACATGCCCTCCAAGCATCATTACCATCATGGCTTCATAGTACGAGCGATGTTGAAGTTGTCGATCTGTTTCAGGTAAAGAACGAGTAAATCCGCCTGCCATTCCTCGAGAAACGATAGTAACTTTGAATGGAGGGTCGGCTTTTGGAGTAAACCAACCGGCTACTGTATGGCCTGCTTCATGGTAAGCTACCACTTGTTTTTCTTCTTTGGTTATTATACGAGATTTTCGTTCAGGACCAGCGACAACACGGTCGACTGCTTCATTGAAATGTTCCATTCCAATTCGCTTTAATGATCCTCGAGCAGCTAAAATTGCTGCTTCGTTCACTAGATTTGCTAAATCTGCACCTGAAAAACCTGGGGTCTGTTGTGCGATAGTGTCTAATTCAACTGACGGCTCTAACGGCTTTCCTTTGGCATGGACATCTAAAACTTCTCGTCTTCCCTTAAGATCAGGGAGATCAAGAGTTACACGCCGGTCGAATCGCCCAGGTCGCAATAATGCAGGGTCAAGTATGTCTGGTCGGTTAGTAGAGGCAAGTACAATGACATTGCTCTTACTGTCAAAACCATCCATTTCTACTAGGATTTGATTAAGAGTTTGTTCACGTTCGTCATGAGATCCTCCCAAACCAGCTCCACGCTGCCTTCCAACTGCATCGATCTCATCAACAAAAATAATTGCCGGCGCATTTTTCTTTGCTTTCTCAAAAAGGTCACGGACTCGGCTCGCGCCGACACCAACGAACATTTCTACAAATTCTGATCCTGATATGGAGAAGAAAGGCACTTCCGCTTCACCTGAAACTGCACGTGCAAGCATGGTTTTACCAGTTCCTGGAGGTCCTACCAAAAGCACGCCATGTGGTATACGTGCGCCTACAGCAGCAAATTTTTCAGGATATTTTAAAAATTCAACGACCTCAGTTAGTTCTTGCTTGGGTTCTTCCTGACCAGCAACGTCAATGAATCTTACGGTAGGTGCTTCTCCAACCTGCATGCGCGCACGACTTTTTCCAAATGACATTGCTTGGTTATTAGCACCACCAGCTTGTCGCATCATGAAGATAATAATTGCCCCGAAAATGAGTAATGGTAAGAAATTAAAAAGTACTCCAAAAACATTTCCAAATTGCCCTGGGCCTTTCACTTGAATATCGACACCTTGAGCTCCTCCAATCGGAACATCATTATCTCGAAGGATTTCTTCTACGGATGAGGCAGATTCTTTTCGTGACTTGATTGGAGTTGATGCATCACGCATATACACAGTTAGAATATCGCCCTCAACTTTTATTTTTTGGACGTTACCGGCTTGAGCCTCTTGAATGACACCTGCTAATGAAATTTCTCCAGCTGCACTGGAGGGACGGAAGAGCATTACTACAACGAGGACAACAGCTACTAAAATCATTAAGTAGATAAATGAGTTGCGCATTCCACCTGATTTCATAATTATTCCACC